>Ga0308163_10000510_pt1 | contig 67371 bp, 62 predicted proteins | sample PhyTR1_FD_201037 | JGI IMG/M metagenome (GOLD analysis project Ga0308163, IMG submission 201037) | Phyllosphere microbial communities from UC Gill Tract Community Farm, Albany, California, United States - DLSLT.R1 | ecosystem: Host-associated > Plants > Phyllosphere > Unclassified | place: USA...
GGCCCTGGTGGAACTCCAGCGCTGTGGCATTGAACCACGCCATCTTCGCGGCTTCCGTGTTGCCGCGGAGAGAGAACTCGGGCTCATCGAGAGCGCGCTTGTGCCCGTGTCGAGGCGCAATGACGCCTCGAGTCGTGCACGCGCGGCAGAACTCGCCGTCGAAATCGCGGGTCAGCTCGAGATCGTCAGAGGCAGTCTTATTAGATCGGCTCTCGGGCGACTCGTTCCCTGAGTGACAGGCGTCGTAGACTGACTCCAGGTCGACTCTGCACGACACGCCGACCCGTAAACACGGATGTCGTTGCCGCCGACCGATCCCCTCGCTAGCGTGGACTGAGTAGACACAGACGGTTTTCAACGGCCGACAATTTTTCTGGAAGAGGCGCGTTTCTTGAGCGAGAACATCGGGACCGGTGCCGGACCAGGCACGAAGCGCAGCGACGATGCTCGCTTCGACGGCCTTCTCTTCACCGACGGCATGGCCGAACTCGACGCCGACTCGGGGTACCGCGGAGCAGTTGCTGCCCGCGCAGCCGGAATCACCTACCGCCAGCTCGACTACTGGGCGCGCACCGCACTCGTCGAACCGACTGTTCGTGGCGCAGCCGGGTCGGGTTCGCAGCGCCTCTACGGGTTCCGAGACATTCTCGTGCTCAAGCTTGTGAAGCGTCTTCTCGACACCGGCATCTCGCTGCAGCAGATCCGCACAGCGATCGAGCAGCTCCGCGAGGCCGGCATCAACGACCTCGCACAGACGACCCTCATGAGCGATGGGGCCAGCGTCTATCTGTGCACCTCGAACGACGAGGTCATCGACCTTGTCAGCCGCGGTCAGGGCGTCTTCGGCATCGCCGTAGGCAAGGTGCTGAGGGAGGTCGAGACGACGCTCGTCTCGATCGATTCGAGTGTTCCCGACCCGATGGACGAACTCGCCGCACGCCGGGCGAACCGCAAGATCTCCTAGCTCACGCTTCGACGAACTCGACTAACGAGCGCAGCGAACACGCGCTCAGAAGCGTGCTCTCGGTACGCCGTCGTCGACGAGCTCAACGAACGGCATCCGTTCCCTGAGCCTGTCGAAGGGGAGATCTAGCCGCGGGTGGGCTTGGTCTCGGCGTACTCGCCGAGTCGCCCAGTGCGCATCACGCGCTCGAGAAGAAGATCGAAGTTGCGTGCCATCTCCTGCGCGCCCTCTCCTGGCCACACGTGCAGGGGCTTCGCCGCACCCTGCGCCTGCTGCAGCGACGTACGCTCGGGCAGCTGAGGGCTGAGAACCAGGGGGCCGAACATATCGCGCAATTCTTTGATGCGGAACTGGTGCTCCAACGACTGCGACCGCACACGGTTCACGATGATTCCGAGCGGCTGGAGCCGGGGGCTGAGGCCTCGGCGGATCTCTTCGATCGCGCGAAGCGCTCTGTCGGCCGCTGCCACGGAGAAGAGTCCAGGCTCGGTGACGACACTGACCCGGTCGCTCGCTGCCCACGCCGTGCGGGTGAGCGCGTTGAGCGAGGGTGCACAGTCGATCAGCACGAGGTCGTAATCGGCCTCGACTGTGGCGAGGGCTTCTTCGAGTTTCCAGATGTCGCGGATGCTCGGGTGAGGGCCATCGAAGTTGAGGGCAGACGGGCTGCCGATCAGCACATCGATCTTGCCGCCACGATCCTTGGTCCAGCCGCTGGGAGCGATGGCCGCGCGAACGACCTTCTCTTTGGGACTGGCCAGAACATCGGCCACATTGAGGTGACCGGCGACACGAATGTCCATGCCGGTCGAGACATCGGACTGGGGGTCAAGATCGACGACGAGGGTACGCAAGCCCTTTGCAAAAGCGGCCGAGGCGAGCCCGAGCGTCACCGTGGTCTTGCCCACTCCTCCCTTGAGGGAGCTGACGCTGAGTACATGCACGGACACCACGTTACCTTTACTAGGCTGAGACAACCTAACCGTGCGCTTTATGCGCACGTATTTGTGAAAGGCCCCCATGTTCTCCAAGATTCTCGTCGCCAACCGTGGAGAGATCGCCATCAGGGCATTCCGTGCGGCGTATGAACTCGGCGCGAAGACCGTCGCGGTCTTCCCCTACGAAGACCGAAACAGCATGCATCGGCTCAAGGCCGACGAGGCGTACCAGATCGGCGAGATCGGCCACCCTGTGCGTGCGTACCTCGATGTGGGCGAGATCATTCGTGTCGCCCTCGAGAGTGGCGCCGACGCCATCTACCCCGGCTACGGTTTCCTCTCCGAGAATCCCGAACTCGCCGAAGCCGCCCGCGCGGCGGGGATCACCTTCATCGGCCCGGGCTCTCACGTTCTCGAGATGGCCGGAAACAAGGTCACGGCAAAAGACCACGCGATCGCGGCGGGTGTGCCCGTGCTCCGATCCACTCCTGCCTCACGGGATCTCGATGTGCTTCTGGCCGGGGCCGACGACATCGGCTTCCCCCTCTTTGCAAAAGCGGTCGCCGGCGGCGGCGGTCGGGGGATGCGCAGGGTCGAGTCGAAGGCCGAGTTGAGAGAAGCGCTCGAGGCGGCTATGCGGGAGGCCGACAGCGCGTTCGGCGACTCCACCATGTTCCTCGAGCAGGCGGTCCTGCGCCCGAGGCACATCGAGGTACAAATCCTTGCCGACGCGACGGGGGAGACTCTGCACCTCTTCGAGCGCGACTGTTCGGTTCAACGGCGCAACCAGAAGGTCATCGAGATCGCACCGGCGCCGAACATCAGCGACGAACTGCGCGAGGCCCTGCACCGAGACGCGATCGCCTTCGCGCGATCGATCGGATATGTGAATGCCGGCACGGTCGAATTCCTCGTAGACACAGTGGGGGACCGCGCGGGTGAACACGTCTTCATCGAGATGAACCCGCGCATCCAGGTCGAGCACACGGTTACAGAAGAGGTCACCGACGTAGACCTCGTGCAGTCGCAGATGCTCATCGCTTCCGGCGTCACGCTCGCCGAGATGGGGCTGTCGCAAGACAGCATCGTGCTTCGCGGTGCGGCACTGCAGTGCCGGATCACGACCGAAGACCCGACCGCCGGGTTCCGACCCGACACCGGAAAGATCACGACATATCGGTCACCGGGAGGCGCCGGCATCCGGCTCGACGGCGGAACCATCAACCCGGGCGCGCAGATCAGCCCCCACTTCGACTCGATGCTGGCGAAGCTCACCTGCCGAGGCCGCGACTTCTCGGCCGCCGTCCGACGCTCCAAACGGGCCCTTGCCGAGTTCCGCATTCGCGGGGTCTCCACCAACATCCCCTTCTTGCAGGCCGTACTCGAAGACCCGAGCTTCGAAGCGGGCGACCTGAGCACCTCGTTCATCGATGAGCGTCCCGAACTGCTTCGAGGCCATGTCTCGAAAGACAGGGGAACCAAGATCCTCAACTGGCTCGCGGATGTGACGGTCAACCAGCCCAACGGTGCTCGTCTGTCGAGCGTGAATCCTCTCGACAAACTTCCCGCGATCGATCTCGATGCTCCCGCGCCGAGCGGTTCGAGGCAGCGGCTTCTCGAGCTCGGACCGCAGGGCTTCGCACGCGCCCTTCGCGCACAGACTGCTCTCGCGGTGACAGAGACCACGTTCCGCGACGCGCATCAGTCGCTTCTGGCCACCCGCGTGCGAACGCGAGACCTGCTCGCGGTCGCGCCCTACGTCGCTCGTATGACCCCCGAGCTTCTGTCTGTCGAAGCCTGGGGTGGCGCGACGTACGACGTCGCGCTCAGATTCTTGGGAGAAGACCCGTGGGAGCGCCTCGCCTCGCTGCGGGAAGCGGTTCCGAACGTCGCCCTGCAGATGCTGCTGAGGGGGCGCAACACGGTGGGGTACACCCCATACCCGACCGAGGTCACCGACGCCTTCGTGCGCGAGGCAGCCAAGACCGGCGTCGACATCTTCCGCATCTTCGACGCGCTCAACGATGTCGGACAGATGCGCCCCGCCATCGACTCGGTGCTCGAGACGGGCCATGCCGTCGCCGAGGTGGCAGTCTGCTACACCGGCGATCTGCTCGACCCGGCAGAAGATCTCTATACCCTCGACTATTACCTGCGGCTGGCGGAGCAGATCGTGGAATCGGGCGCGCACGTGCTTGCGATCAAAGACATGGCTGGCCTCCTGCGTCCGGCCGCGGCCGAGAAGCTGGTCACGGCTTTCCGCGCCAACTTCGATCTACCCGTGCATGTGCACACCCATGACACTCCGGGCGGCCAGTTGGCTACGCTCCTCGCTGCGAGCCGGGCAGGTGCCGATGCGGTCGACGTGGCGAGCGCTCCGATGGCCGGCACGACGAGCCAGCCGTCGGCATCCAGTCTCGTCGCCGCCCTCGCGCACACCGACCGCGATACCGGCATCTCGCTTCGCTCCGTACTCGACCTCGAGCCCTATTGGGAGGCCGTGCGCACGGTGTACCGCCCGTTCGAGTCGGGTCTCGCCGGTCCCACGGGGCGGGTGTACAGCCACGAGATCCCTGGCGGCCAGCTGTCGAACCTGCGCCAGCAGGCGATCGCGCTCGGGCTGGCCGACGACTTCGAGCGCATCGAAGACCTGTACGCCGCGGCGAACAAGATCCTGGGTCGCGTGCCGAAGGTCACGCCATCGTCGAAGGTCGTGGGCGATCTCGCCCTGCACCTCGCCGCTGTCAAGGCCGACCCGGAGGACTTCGAACAGAACCCGCAGAACTACGACATCCCCGACTCGGTGATCGGGTTCATGGCGGGCGAGCTCGGCGAGCTTCCGGGCGGATGGCCGGAGCCGTTCCGCACCAAGGTCCTGAAGGGCCGCGAGGTGAAGATCGGGGTCACCCCGCTCGAACAGGCCGACGCCGACACCCTGGCGGGCGACGACAGCGCGGCGATCAGGTCGACGCTGAACAGATTGCTGTTCGCCGGGCCGACGAAGGCCTTCGAGCAGGTGCGCGAGCAATACGGCGACCTGTCGGTGGTCGATACGGTCGATTATCTCTACGGCCTCCGCCAGGGCGTCGAGAACGTCGTCGAGATCGATAAGGGCGTCAAGCTCTACGTCGGCCTCGAGGCGATCGGCACGGCCGACGACAAGGGTATGCGCACGGTCATGACCATACTCAACGGGCAACTCCGCCCGGTGTTCGTCAGAGACCGCAGCATCACCGTCGAGACCACAGCGGCCGAGAAGGCCGATCCGTCGAAGCCCGGTCAGGTTGCCGCTCCGTTCTCGGGCGTGGTGACGCTGAAGGTCGCCGAGGGTTCCGTCGTGGCGGCGGGGGAGTCGGTCGCGACCATCGAGGCGATGAAGATGGAGGCTGCCATCACAGCCCCCATCGCGGGGAGGGTCAGTCGTGTCGCGATCCCCGTGACGCAACAGGTCGAAGCCGGCGACCTTCTCGTCGTGGTGGCCGCCCAGTGAGCGCGCGCGAGATCCGCCTCTTCGGTGACCCTGTTCTGAAGACCGTCTCCGATCCTGTGACCGAGATCGACGATCGCATCCGAGGTCTCGTAGAAGACCTGCTCGACAGCGTGCGTCTGCCGGGGCGCGCGGGCGTGGCCGCGTCGCAGATCGGCGTCAACCTGCGTGCGTTCAGCTACAACGTCGACGGACAGGTCGGGTACATCCTCAACCCCACGCTCGTCGAGCTGTCGGGCGAGCCCGAGCTCGTCGACGAGGGGTGTCTCTCGGTACCCGGGCTGTGGTTCCCCACTCTCCGGCATCCGTTCGCGCGGGCGACGGGCATCGACCTCGACGGCAATGACATCGAGGTCTCGGGTACCGGCGTGATGGCCCAGGCTCTTCAGCACGAGACCGACCACCTCGACGGACTGCTCTACCTGGATCGGCTCGACAAGCCGGCCCGGCGAGAGGCCATGAAGCAGGTTCGAGAGTCCGACTGGTTCTAGGCCGCGTCAGGATCGGGCGTGGAGTGGTCGATCTCTGTCGTGTCTAGGGCACTCACTCGCTCGACGCGTTCTGCCGCGTCTGAGATGCCCCACGATTCGAAGAGCGGCGCCCACAGCGACTTGAGCCGGATCTCGAACTCGTCGGCACTCACGGTCAGCGATCCTCCCAGAAGACCGAACGTCGCACTGAGGAGAAGACCGACTGTTCTTTCGGGCAGATCATTGGGGTTGCCACCGGAGTCGCGAATGGCGACCTCAAGTTGCTCTCGCACGACCGCCGCCCAATCGAACTCACGAGGCACCTCGATTTTGGCCTCGAGGAGTTCGTGCAGCAGCCGCGTCGCGCCTCCCGCTATCGGGCACGAACGAGCGTCGAGAGACGTTGTCAGAAGAAAGGCCGTGAGCCGCTCGAGCCCCGGCTCCTGAGGCAGCCGCTCGTAGAGGTTCCTCCACCGGTGCTGCTGCTGTTCGATCACGGCGGTCGCGAGTGCGAGCTTCGAGGGGAACAGATGGTATCCGATGGCGGATTTCGGCTTGCCCATCGCCTCGGCAACGCGAGAGAAGGTCGTCGCCTCGTAACCGAAGGTACCGAACTGCCGCCCCGCTGCCTCGACGATGGCAGCCTTCGAGGCCTCCATCGCTTGTACTCGGCGATTCATGACCCTCCTCTGCCGCTGTCCGGATCTCTGCAAAAGGCCAATTATACGGAGATCGAGCGTCGCCTTCAGCGTGGGGGTGCGACCGCGGAGTGCCAGGTCAGCTCGCGCAGAAAGACGCCCAGGCTACTCTCACGGCCTTGCGCTCGAGCGAATCCATGCCCGGATACGTTCGGTCGCGCTCTGCATCGACGGCGTGTGAACATCTCGAGTCGTTCGCCACGACGGATGCGTCGCCGATGGCCGTTACGAGCGCGGTGTCGATCGAGTCCAATTGGGGGCGGATCGTCGTGAGGTCAGGAGCGGTCGTGGGAGGCGTCTCGACATTGTGCTTCCACGCGGTGAACAGGCCGTTCTGCACCACCTTGCTGGCGGCGATCTGCGCACGGATGACGCGCTCCACGAGAGCTGGGTCGACGCCGTCCTTCGTGGCGAGAGCCACAGCTTCGTCGACGACGGCCTGCTCTCGTACGGCATCCGTGATGGGCTTTCCGCTCAGCCACTTCGACTGGGCGACGGGCTCAGCGAGAGCGAGCCGTTGTGCCACGAGTGACCCGATCGGATCGAGCGCATCCGCGTCGGCGGAACGGTGCTCTGCTGAGCCGGTGACCAACGACGTCTGCGCGGTGGCGGAAGTCACTGTGGCCGCCGTAGCGCCCTGGGCGGATCCGACCGCGCCCGTGAAGGCGAGGCCGAGAATCACTGCGCCGGCGAGGGCGCGGGGTACGCCGGTGTGCCGAGCCGTCGACTCTGTCGTGGTGCGGATGCGTGACATGGTGGTCTCCCTTGCTGAGTGGTCAGCCGCGTCGGCGGCGCGCCGCGGCGGTTCGTCTGATGAAGCTCGTCAGGGAGTGGGCGAGGTCGGCGCTGAGAGAGTAGCTTCCGAGATGGTCGTGACCGATCAGGCAGTCGCACTCCATCACGAGTGGCTCGTCGACGTTGGGGACGTGACAGATCGCGTTGTGTACAACTCGGTTCTCGGACTCGTCCATCCTCGCTCACCTTCCTAGACGATCGTCTAAGAAGATGATTCACGAGCGCGCTGGATAACACCGACCAAACGGGCGGGTTGTCAGTGAATCGGAAGCTTGAGGGGCGAGCCCCGGTGGTGGGGTCAGAGAATGAGCGACTGGCCCTCGGTGGCGGGCGCAGCCTGATAGATACGCTCGACGTCGTCGGCGAAATCCTTCATGATCACGTGTCGCTTGATCGTGAGCTTCGGAGTCAGATGACCCGAGTCCTCGGTCAGGTCGTTGCTCAGCACCACGAACTTGCGGATGGACTCGGCTCGCGAAACAGTGCTGTTCGCCTGGTCGACGGCGCGCTGGATCTCGGCGAGCACGGCAGGGTTCTGGGCGGCGGCGGCAAGCGAGAGGTCGGATGGCTGGCCGTTGTTGGCGAGCCAGACAGGAATCATCTCGGGATCGAGCGTGATCAGCGCAGAGATGAAGGGCTTCTGATCGCCGACCACAATCACCTGCCCCACAAGAGGATTCGCGCGGATCGGATCCTCGAGAACGGCCGGCGCGACGTTCTTGCCGGCCGCGGTCACGATGATCTCCTTCTTGCGGCCGGTGATGGTGAGGAAGCCGTCGGAGTCGAACGCGCCGATGTCGCCGGTCTTGAACCAGACGCCATCCATCGCCTCCCGGGTCGCCTCCTCGTTGTTCCAGTACCCGGCGAACACGTTGACGCCGGTGACCTGGATCTCGCCGTCGTCGGCGATCCGGACTCCCACTCCCGGGAGAGCCGGGCCGACGGTGCCGATCTTGAACTTCGACACGAGGTTGACGGTCGCGGGCGCGGTCGTCTCGGTGAGACCGTAGCCCTCGAGGATCTTGATGCCCAGGCTGCGGTAGAAGTGGCCGAGACGGTGGCCGAGGGGAGCCGAGCCCGATACGGCGTACTGCACGCGACCGCCCATGGCCTGGCGGATCTTCGAGAGCACGAGACGATCGAAGAGAGCGAATCTCAGTCGCAGGCCGAGAGGGACTTTGCCGGCATCCAGGGCGACCGAGTGCTCGATCGCGGCCGCGGCGGCCTTGCGGAAGATGGCACCCTTTCCTCCTGTCTCCGCCTTCTGCTCGGAGGAGTTGTAGACCTTCTCGAAGACTCGCGGCACGGCGAGGAGGAAGGTCGGTCGGAAGCTTGCGAGTGAGGTCAGCAGCTTCTTGGTGTCGGGCTGGTGACCCACCTTCACACCGGCGTGCACGCAGAGCACCGAGATGAACCGGGCGAAGATGTGCGCCGTGGTGATGAACAGCAGCGTGGATGCGCCCGGCCCGAGCATCTCCTGCATCACGACCCCGGCGTTGCGACTCAGCTCGACGAAGTTGGAGTGCGTCAGGATGCACCCCTTCGGCCGCCCGGTCGTTCCCGAGGTATAGATGAGCGTGGCCAGATCGCTGCCTCTAGCGAGGGAGCGTGCCTCCTCGAGCGCCTCGTCGCTGACACCGGTGCCGGAGGAGACGATCTTGTCGAGGTCGCCGAGATCGATCTGCCAGACCCGGTCGATCAGCGGGAGGTCGGGGTGAACCTCGTCGAACTTGGCGAAGTGGTCGGCGGTTTCGAGGATCACGGCGACGGCGCCCGAGTCGCTGAGATTCCACTGCACCTGGCTGGGCGACGAGGTCTCGTAGATCGGAACAAGGATCGCTCCCGCGAACCACGTGGCGAAATCGACGACCGTCCACTCGTACCGCGTTTTGCACATGAAGCCGATCTTGTCGCCCGGTTTGATGCCGCGGGCGATGAGTCCCTTGGCCGTCGCACGAACGCGATGCAGGAACTCGGCCACGGTGATCTCGCTCCAGCCGTCATCTCCGTCGGGGATGGCGAACAGTGGCGCATCCGGTGTCGCCGCTGCTCGAGCGAGCAGCAGGTCGGTGACGTTCGCGTCGGGGTCGGCCTTCACGACGGCGGGTACAGAGAATTCTTCCACGTCAACTCCTTTGTCAACAGGTCAATGTGCTCGTCGGCGCTTGAGGCCGATGCTCCGGCCAAATGGTGCTGGATGGCGCCGGATAACTACACTCTACTTGGCGCACTCGACCGTTTGTCGGAACGCGCATCGCAAGCGACGTCCTCGCCCCAGCGGCCGTCGACGTGGAAGGACACGGGTTTCATGCACGCCATCGGCATCGACATCGGCGGAACGAAGATCGCTGGCGCGTTGGTCGACGACCTCGGGCAGATCGTGCGATTCGACCGACGACCCACCCAGGCCGTCGACATCCAGAACATCGAGGACTCGGTCGTCGCGATGATCACCGAGCTCGCAGACGGCTACGACGTCGCCGCGGTCGGCGTGGCCGCCGCCGGATTCATCGATGCTGCTCAGTCGACGGTGTACTACGCCCCGAACATCAGCTACCGCAACGAACCGTTCCGCGAAAAGCTCGAGCGGCGCGTGCCTTATCGCGTCATCATCGAGAACGATGCGAATGCGGCGGGATGGGCGGAGTTCCGCTACGGCGCGGGCCGCCTGGTCAGCGACATGTGCATGCTCACCATCGGAACGGGGGTCGGGGGAGCCATCGTCTCCTCTGATCGCATGTTCCGCGGTGGCTTCGGCGCGGCGGCAGAGTTGGGCCACATGCGCGTCGTTCCCGACGGGCTTCCCTGTGGATGCGGTGCCCGCGGCTGCATCGAGCAGTATGGCTCTGGCCGAGCGCTCCTGCGCTACTCGAACGAGTTGGCGGATGCCGGCGGCATCGGCATCGCTCTGGCGGCCGCTCGGACTCGTGTCGGCGTGTTGACGGGCCACGAGGTGAGTGAACTCATCCAGGCGGGCGACCCCGGCGCCCTCGCGGCCCTTCGCGAGCTCGGTCATTGGATCGGACAGGCGAGTGCCAGCCTGGCCGCTGTGCTCGATCCCCAACTGTTCGTGATCGGTGGAGGGGTCGCTCAAGCCGGAAACCTGCTGCTCGACCCCATCCGACAGTCTTTTCTCGACAATCTGCCCGCTCGCGGGTATCACCCGGAACCGGAGTTCAGGATCGCCGAACTCGTCAACGATGCGGGGGTCGTCGGCGCCGCCGATCTCGCACGTCTCTACGCCGCGCAGATCTGAGCCGAAGGCACACGATGTTCTACTGGATCATGAAGAACCTGATCGCCGGGCCGATCGTGCTCACGGTGTTCCGTCCGTGGATTCGAGGACTCGAGAACGTGCCGCGCACGGGTGGAGCCATTCTGGCTAGCAATCATCTGTCGTTCATCGACTCCGTGATCCTTCCCCTCGTGCTCTCGAGGCGCGTGTCCTTCCTCGCCAAAAGCGACTACTTCACGGGCAAGGGCATCAAGGGTGCTCTCGTGCGGGGCTTCTTTCTCGCAACCGGTCAGTTGCCGATCGACCGGTCCGGCGGCAAGGCATCGGAGGCCTCGCTGAACACGGGACTCGCCGTACTGGGCCGGGGCGACCTCCTCGGTATCTACCCGGAAGGCACCCGGAGTCCGGACGCAAAGATGTATCGGGGCCGAACCGGTGTGGCGCGGATGGTCCTCGAGGCGGGCGTTCCCGTCATTCCCGTCGCCATGATCGATACGCACAAGGTGATGGCCATCGGCACGAAGGTCCCGAAGATCAGGAGAGTTGGCGTCATCATCGGCCAGCCGCTAGATTTCTCTAGGTTCGAGGGGTTGGAATCCGACCGATTCATCCTTCGGAGCGTCACCGACGAGATCATGTACGAACTGCAGCGGCTCTCGGGCCAGGAATATGCAGATGTCTACGCGACTTCGGTAAAGGAGAAACGGACGAGCGTCGTTCGTTGACGCGGACGGCCTTCACCTGGCTGGACCGCACACTCGAAAGCAACAGATACGGAATCCCTCACGTGGTAGATCCAACCGAACTGGTCGTTCAAGCAGATGAGTCTGTGATCGCCGGGTTGGACTATTGGCGAGGTCTCCCGGTCAAGCAGCAGCCGACCTGGCCAGACAGCGTAGCGGTAGAGTCCGCATCTGCTGAGATCGCGGGCCTGCCGCCACTCGTCTTCGCCGGCGAGGTCGACAACCTCAGAGACAGGCTGGCTGTGGCCGCCCGCGGAGAAGCGTTCCTGCTTCAGGGAGGCGACTGCGCCGAGACGTTCTCCGGCGCGACGGCAGAGCAGATCCGCAATCGGGTCAAAACGGTGCTGCAGATGGCCGTCGTTCTCACCTACGGCGCCTCGATGCCCGTCATCAAGATGGGACGCATGGCCGGGCAGTTCGCGAAGCCTCGCTCGAGCGACACCGAGACACGGGGATCCGTCACGCTGCCCGCCTACCGCGGAGACATCGTCAATGGGTACGACTTCACTCCCGAGTCCCGCGAGGCAGACCCTCGTCGACTCGTGCAGGGGTACCACACGGCGGCGTCGACCCTCAATCTGATCCGCGCCTTCACCCAGGGCGGCTTCGCCGACCTGCGACAGGTGCACGACTGGAACAAGGGCTTCACATCGAACCCGGCCAACGTCAGGTACGAGCACCTCGCCCGCGAGATCGACCGGGCCGTCAAGTTCATGATCGCCTGCGGGGCGGACTTCGAGGCGCTGAAGCGCACCGAGTTCTTCGTGAGCCACGAGGCCCTGCTCTTCGATTACGAGCGCCCCATGACGCGCATCGATTCGCGCACGGGAACCCCGTACAACACGTCGAGTCACTTCCTCTGGATCGGCGAGCGTACCCGCGACCTCGACGGGGCGCACGTCGACTTCCTCAGCCGGGTGCGCAACCCGATCGGAGTCAAGCTCGGCCCCACCACGAGTGGCGACGACATGCTGCGGCTCATCGACAAGCTCGACCCGAACAGAGAGCCCGGTCGCCTCACGTTCATCACTCGTATGGGCGCCGGCAAGATCCGCGACGCGTTGCCGCCCCTGCTCGAGACGATCAAGTCGGCTGACGCGACTCCACTGTGGGTCACCGACCCGATGCACGGCAATGGGCTGACCACGCCGACGGGCTACAAGACCCGCCGCTTCGATGACGTCGTCGACGAGGTCAAGGGATTCTTCGAATCCCACCGCGCCGCCGGAACGCACCCGGGCGGCATCCATGTCGAGCTCACGGGTGACGACGTCACGGAGTGCCTCGGCGGCTCCGAGCACATCGACGAGGCCGATCTGGCCACTCGGTACGAGTCGCTGTGCGACCCCCGGCTCAATCACATGCAGTCTCTCGAACTCGCGTTCCTCGTCGCCGAAGAACTCGGCGAGGCTCGAAAGGCCTGACGACGTTCGACCGGTTCGGTGCGCTCGCGCCCGGATGCCTCACGCATCCGGACGCGAGCGTTCGGCTTTTCCGGGCATAGAGCCGGACGGTTCAGCCTCTAGAAGCTGACGCTGACCGTCAACTTGGATCCGCGGGGAACGCTCGTGCCTGCGGCGGGGTTCGTCGCCGTGACCGTGACGAGCGCCGGAACGATGTCGGCTCCAGCGGGGTAGCTCAGGTCGAAACCGGCAGCGACCAGAATAGATTTGGCGTCGATCCAGGGCTTGCCGACGACATCCGGAACCGTGACCGGCTCGGGACCACGCGAGATCTGAAGCGACATCGTGTCACCAGGACGGACGGTGTCGGCGGGGGCGATCGCCTGGATCACCTTGCCCTCCTCGATGGAGTCGCTGTAGACCTGCTCGCCGGCGGCAGCAGACAGGCCGACCGCCTGCAGGGTCGCTGTCGCCTCATCGACGGTCTTGTCGGACACGTCAGGGATGGAGCCGGCGGAGACCAAGAGGGAGACAGGCTGTGCCTCGCTGTAGATCACGCCCTCTGTGGATCCGTTGCTCGCCAGGCTCGCGCCATCGGCGTTGTACGCGTCGAGGACGATTCCCGCCGCTGCGTTGCTCGAGAAGACCTGCGTCTCGCTGCCCAGCGTGAACTTGGCCTGTTTGATCGCCTGTTCGGCCGAGGCCTTGTCGGCACCGATCAGTTGGGGCAGCGGCAGTTGTGCCGGCCCTGACGACACGATGAGAGAGACTGCGGAGTCGCGAGCGACGTGAGCGCCGGACGATGGATCGGTACCGATGACCGTTCCCGCCGGAACAGTCACGCTCGATTGATCGGCACGCGTGACCACGACTCCGAGCTCCTCGAGGGTCGACTGAGCAGCGTCTGGTGCCTGGCCGGCGACCGAAGGGATTGTCAACTGGGCGCCCGGTCCTACTCCGAAATACCACCCGGTGCCACCGGCCAGCGCAACGACGAGTATGACGATGCCCACCAGCCAGAACGCACGTCGTCGGCGTACCGCCGTCGATGCTTTGAGGCGCGCCGCGGGGGCCGAGGCGACCGCGCTGTGCGCGGCTGTCGCCTGGGGGGCTCGCTGCGGCGCTGTAGACGGCTTCGGCGCGTTCAGAGCTGAGGTCATGCCGGTCTGCCGGAACGCCTGCGTCTGCGCCGCCGCGATATCAGGGCTGAGCGCCGCGGGCATAACGACCGTGCGCTGGATACCGGTCGTCGCTGCCTGGGTCGCGGACATGCTCTGCTCTGTGAGCCGGAGCTGTTCGAGCATGGCGCGACCATCTGTCGGACGGTCGACCGGATCCTTCGCGGTCGCCCATAACACGAGGTCGTCGAGGTCGCGCGGCACCGAGGGGTTCACGGCACTGGGCCGGGGAACCTGGTCGTTCGCGTGCTGGAACGCGATCTGCATCGGCTGGTCGCCGACGAACGGCTGTGCGCCAGTGAGCATCTCGTACATCATGATGCCTGCCGCGTAGATGTCGCTTCGTGCGTCTGCCGTGCCTCGGGTCAGGAGCTCGGGGGAGAGGTACGCGATCGTTCCGAGCAGCGCCTGGCCGGTGGCCGTGTTGGCCGAGGTCGCGCGAGAGAGTCCGAAATCGCCGATCTTGATGCGGCCGTCGTCGGCCAGCAGCACGTTCTCGGGCTTTAGGTCGCGGTGCACGATTCCTGCTTTGTGTGCTGCCGCAAGACCTCCGAGAACGGCGTCCATGATGTCGAGGGTCTGCTCGGTCGTGAGCGTTCCATAGTCTTTCAAGAGGTCACGCAGAGTCATGCCCGGCAGATACTCCATGACGAGGTACGCCATGTCCGAGTCCTGGCCCTGGTCGAAGACGTTGACCACGTTGGGGTGCGCCAGCCTCGCGGCCGACCGGGCTTCTTGTACGAAGCGTTCTTTGAAGTTGGATTCGTCGGCGAGGTGGCCGTGCATGATCTTGATGGCGACGCGACGTTCGAGTCGAAGGTCGGTCGCGAGATAAACGGTAGCCATACCGCCCCGGGCGATGCGCGACCGCACCTGGTACCGACCGTCGATGAGACGTCCGATCATAGGGTCAGTGGGCGCGGTGGTCACGAATGAAGTTTAGAGAGCCGCGGGCACGGAAGTCGGGATAGACACCGCGAAGATGAAGACCCGCCGTGCCGCCGGTGCGAACGATCAGCCGGCACGCCTGTCGCGCTTGTCGGCGGTCTCGGCCGCGGGCCATTCGAGATCGTCGGGGATCGGTTCTAGACGCAGAAGCTGCCCTGGAAAGATCGGGGTCTTCCAACTCAGGCCGTTCTGCGCCAGCACATGGGCGGTGGGGAGGCCGTGACGGATGGCGATCTCGCTGACGGTATCGCCCAATTCGACGCGGTACGACGGCTCATCGGGCTCGACGTTCTCGGTCTGTGTGCTTTCGGGTTCGGGTGTGAGGGCTCGATCTCTGCGGCGATTCGACGACGCTGCGACTTTCGAAGCCACGAGTCCGACCAGAACAAAAGGGAGTGCGACCGCAGCGACGAAGGAACGAGGCGGATGGCGTCGCACTCGTCGTGCGCGGCTCGGCGACCTCGTCATAGCGGCCGTGCACCTCGCAATACTCATCTCACCCGTGCATCAAGAATTCCATTTATGCCGGGACTCGTCAACGGTGCATCGGCGCGCCGCGCGAGTCCGTCATAACGATGCGATATCGGTGCCGGGGTGCCGGGGACGGCCCCGATCGTGGCAGGCTTGGCACGTGAGTGAAAACACCCCAGCAAGAACCTGGTTGACCATCCCCGACGTCGCCGAGATGTTCGGTTCCACACCGGGTCGAGTCCGCAAGATGATCGAGGAGCATTCCCTGCTCGCCATCCGCCGAGACAAGGTTCTCGTCGTGCCGGATGTCTTCATCCGCGACGGCGAGCCCCTGCCGGAGCTGAAGGGCACCATCATCGTGCTCCTCGATTCCGGTTTCGTGCCCGAGGAAGCGATGCAGTGGTTGCTCGAAGAAGAGGAGTCGCTCGGGGTCGCCCCGATCGACGCCTTGCTCGCCGGACGGAAGGCTGAGGTCCGTCGGGTGGCGCAGGCTCTGGCCTGAGCGATCAGCTCGTCACGACGAGCGCTCCGTCAGGAGCCGGGCGAGATGCTCCAGCTCCGCGACGGCTTGCCTCTCGAGGTCCGCGGCGCGCAGAGCGTCAAGCGCCTGGGTTGTATATGACGCAATGGACCGCTCGGCGCTCTCGAGTGCGCCGCTGAATTCGATCTGCTGCTGCAGATCGGCGATGGTCGTGTCGTCGAGGTCGGGTCGACCGAGGGCGTCGTCGAATGCTTCCCGCTGAGGTTCGGCCATCGTCTGGCGGGCAAGCGCCACCAGAACCGTGCGTTTGCCTTCGCGCAGATCGTCGCCGGCGGGTTTTCCGGTCACAGCCGCATCGCCGAAGACACCGAGAACATCGTCTCGCAGTTGGAACGCCAGTCCGAGCGGAAGCCCGAAGCGGCGCAGAGACTGGAGTTGCGTCGCGGACGCGCCGCCGATGAGGGCGCCCAGAGCGAGCGGCGCCTCGACGCTGTACTTCGCCGACTTGAAGGTCATGACCCGTTCCGCGCGACGGATCGTCTCTGTATCGGGAACGGTCGGCCACGCGTTCTCTTCGAGGATGTCGAGGTACTGCCCGACGGTGACCTCGGTGCGCATGCGGTTGAACTCCGCTCGCGTCGAGCGGGCTCTGCCTCGATCGGTCAACAGGTCGAGCGCCACATCGACGAGTTCGTCGCTCCACCCCAGAAGAAGGTCACCGTGCAGGATGGCGCTGGCGCGACCGAACGTGTCCGCCGAGCCGACGAACTGCTGGTCTCGGTGGAGTGCGGCGAATCGGATGTGAGCCGCGGGCATCCCTCGACGCGTGTCCGAGTTGTCGATGATGTCGTCGTGCACCAGGGCTGCGGAGTGAAATACCTCGAGCGCCGCGGCGAGCGTGATGACGGCTCTCTCTTCCTCCACCTGGGCGAGCGTTGAGGTCGCCTGCCATCCGGCGATGCAGAACCGTGCGCGAAACCGCTTGCCGCCGCTGAGAAGATCCCGGGAGAAATCGGTGAAGAAGGACAGTTCGTCCGCGACAGCGACGAGAATAGGTTCACGAGACGCGAGAAATTCGGCGATTTCGGTGTCGACCTGGCTTACCAGGTGCGTGCTTTGTGTCACGTGCCTAGCCTAGCCAGATGCTGAGCACTACAATCGCTTCAAGTACGACGCGTGTGACTGAGCCTGAGGTGAATAGGATGCCGCTTTCCGAGCAGGAGCAAAAGCTTCTAGATGAGATGGAGCGCAGTCTCTATCACAACGATGCCGATTTCGTTTCGGCGGTCAACGCCGGCAGAGGCAGAGTCAACTACGGCGCTCTCGTCCTCGGCATTCTTCTCGCCATCGCCGGACTCGTGGTCGTCATCGTCGGCGTGATCACGCACCTTCCCATCATCGGAATCGTCGGTTTCGTGGGCATGTTCGCCGGGGTCCTTCTGGCCCTTCGTCCGTCGTCGTCGGCCGCGCGGCCGTCATCCGGCCCACGAACGGGCTCTTCGCCCAGCGCCGCCGCATCCAAGACCAATCTGATGGACAAGCTCAACGATCGCTGGGACAAGCGTCAGGATCGCGAGGAGTAGGCCAAAAGCCGCTTCTTCCACACACCTCCACACAAGGGGGCCGACCTTCGGGTCGGCCCCCTTTTTTGTCGTCTGGCGACCTCGAGCTCCCGCTCGTGCACAGAAATGGGACGGCGACGCGCTCGAAAGCGCAAAACTCCTCCATTTCCCTCCACTACCGCGACTCCTTTACTGACGCGGAAGTCGGAGCCCATTCACGGCATTAATCGTGGTTTCTCGTTGTTTGGTGGTGTGAAGTGGAGTAGCGTGGAGGAACACCCAACACCTGGCCGGATTCGAGGGGGAGAAAGGACGATGTTCCTTGGCACGTACGCTCCCAAACTCGACGACAAAGGTCGCATCATCCTTCCCGCGAAGTTCAGAGATGAACTCGAAGGCGGAGTCGTGCTGACGCGCGGACAGGAACACTGCGTGTACGTGTTCAGCTCTGCCGAGTTCGAAGAACTCCACAACAAGATCCGGCAGGCGCCGGTCACCAGCAAGCAGGCGCGTGACTACATGCGTGTCTTCCTCTCCGGCGCCGACGCATCCGTACCCGACAAGCAGAACCGCGTCAGCATTCCTGCTCACCTGCGCAGCTACGCCGGCCTCGAGCGCGAACTGGTCGTCATCGGCGCCGGGTCGCGGGCCGAGATCTGGGACGCCGAAGCCTGGAACACCTATCTGGCCGCCCAGGAGGCCGCGTTCTCCGAGACCGACGAGGAGGTGATTCCCGGCCTCTTCTAGTCGTTCCGCGTGACTCCCAGCCGTTCCTCGCCCTGACACACTTCCCCGGTGCCAGGTCGGAATGGATGGGGATCAGGCAGAACGAACAGGTCGATACACCATGGAAGACGTCACACGAATCCACACTCCGGTCATGCTCGAGCGCTGCATCAGCGTTCTGGGGCCGGCTCTCGAACGGCCTGGCGCTGTTCTCGTCGACGCCACCCTCGGGCTCGGTGGACACGCGGAGGCATTCCTCACTCGCTTCCCCGAGCTCACGCTCGTTGGTCTCGACCGCGACCTGCAGGCCCTGGCACTCGCCGAAGGTCGACTGAAGCCCTTCGGAGATCGGGTGCATCTCGTGCACTGCGTCTACGACGAGATCAACGCCGGTCTACAGAAGCTCGGCATCCCGTCGGTCGACGGCGTCCTCTTCGATCTCGGCGTCTCGAGTATGCAACTCGACCGCGCCGAGCGCGGCTTCGCGTACTCGAAGGACGCGCCTCTCGACATGCGCATGGATCAGGATGCCCCTCTGACGGCCGAGATGATTCTCGCCGAGTATTCCGAGTTCGACCTCCGTCGCATCTTCCGCGACTACGGCGAGGAGAAACTGGCCGACCGGTATGCGCGACGAATCGTGCAGCGGCGCGCCGAACAGCCTCTCGTGCGATCCGCCGATCTCGTCGATCTGCTTCAGCAGGCCACGCCCGCCGCTCTGTCGCGCGCAGGCCACCCCGCCAAGCGCGTCTTCCAGGCGCTGCGGATCGAGGTCAACCAGGAGCTCAGCGTGCTGGAGCGTGCCATCCCCGCGGCCATCGGTTCGCTGCGAGTCGGCGGTCGCATCGTCGTGATGTCGTACCAGTCGCTCGAGGACCGCATCGTCAAACGAGCACTCCAGTCGCTCAGCGTGTCCACGGCCCCTCCCGGCCTGCCTGTCGAGCTGCCGCAGCACAAGCCAGAGCTGTCGCTCCTCGTCCGCGGCGCCGAACTGGCGACCGATGAAGAAAAGGCCGAGAACCCTCGAGCCACCCCTGTCCGTTTTCGAGCTGCCGAACGCATCAGGAGCGCCTCATGACCAACCTGGCCACCGTGCCCGTCTCCCGACTCGGCTCACCCGCATCGGCGCCCGCGATCGAACCGCGGCGTCGATGGCTCAAGCCTGCGCCGGACAGCATGCCTCGTCAGCGGCGGCGGCCTCGGATCGTCTACGCCGCGGTCGCTATCGGCGGCATCGCGATCATCGCCCTCGCCCAGCTCCTGTTGACCATCGGGCTCTCCGACGGGGCCTACCAGGTTTCAGCGCAGCAGTCGAAGCTGAAGGATCTGTCGCGGACGAATCAGGCGCTGAGCGAGCAGCTGACGGCCCTGTCGTCGCCTCAAAATCTGGTGCAGAACGCGCAGACGCTCGGCATGGTCGCCAACGGAAACACGGTCTATCTCAGACTCTCCGACGGAGCCGTTCTCGGTTCGCCCACGCCTGCCTCCGCCGCCAATGCCCCGATCGCTGCCGACCAGGCCCTCGTGCCGAACTCGTTGCTGCAGCCCGACCCCGTCGTCGCCGCGCCCGTTCCCGATGTGTCGAGCGCGCCTCCGACGGCGGCGCCCGACCCGAGCGTACCGTGGCAGGGTGCTCTTCCTTCCCCGCAGACGCACTGACCGACCGGTGACCCGCTCACCAGCCGAATGAAAGGCCGCACGTGACCCCGACGACAGCCAGAACAACTCGAGGGCGCGTGACCATCGCGGTGCTCATCATCGTCGCCGTGGTGTCGGTGTTCTGCGTCAGGCTCGTCGATATTCAGATCGTTCAGGCCGACAGCCTGAATGCCACCTCGCTCGCCAGTCGTTCCGACAGCACGGTCACTCTGGGCACGCGCGGCGACATCGTCGACGCCAACGGTGTGGTGCTGGCCACCAGCATCCTGCGTTACGCCATCGAGGCAGACCCCTCGGCCGTCGCCGAATTCGATCGCCCGGCTGCAGACGGATCCGGCGACGTCAAGGTCAGTGCCGATCAGGCGATCGGTGAACTCGCATCGGTGATGGGGCTCGACCCGGCCGTCATCACGGCCATCGTCACGGCCGACCCCACCTCGCGGTACGCGCAGATCTCGAAGTCCGTCGATGTGTCGACCTACAACGCTATCCGCGCGCTCGACATCCCCTGGCTCTACTACAAGGCCGATCAGTCGCGCACGTATCCCGACGGCAGCGTCGCGGGCAACCTCGTAGGATTCGTCGGCGCAGACGGAACCGCATTGGCGGGCACCGAACTCACGCAGAACGCGTGCCTCGCCGGCAGCGATGGCAGCGAGGTGACAGAGACCGGAGAAGACGGCGTAGCGATTCCCGGATCCACTGTGACCCTGAAGAAAGCTGTCGATGGTGGCAAGGTGCAGCTGACGATCAACAGCGACCTGCAGTACTTCGCCCAGGAGGCTCTGGCGCAGCGCGTGACCGAGGTCGGCGCCGAATCGGGCACAGTCGTCGTGACCGAGGCCAAGACGGGCAAGATCCTCACGGCGGCCGAGTATCCGACCGTCGATCCGAATAACATCGACGCCACCGACCCGGCCTATCGGGGCGCCAAGGTCTTCAGCGATCCCTTCGAGCCCGGCTCGACGTTCAAATCCATCACGGCGGCGTCTCTGATCGACGCCGGCGCTGCGACTCCGGCTAGCCAGGTGCTCGCGCCCTACGAGTACAAGTCGGGCGACGCCGTCATCCACGACTCGTTCTACCACCCAGACATGCGCTGGACCTTGACCGGTGTCATCGAGCAGTCCTCGAACACGGGCATCTCCATGCTCAGCAACAACATGTCCGTCGATCAGCGCTGGGACTACATGAACAAGTTCCACCTGGGAAAGCCGACGGAGGTCGGATTCGTCGGTGAGGATTCCGGTGACATCCTTCCCGGTGGAGTCAGCGGCCCGACCCAGCTCGACGACCAGACGGTCTACAACACGACGTTCGGTCAGGGACTCACGGTGACCGCCGTGCAGATGGCGAGCGCATACCAGGCCATCGCCAACAACGGCGTGCGGATGCCCGTCCAGCTCTTCGAGGGATGTCGGCACGACGACGGCACAGTCACAGACGCTCCCGCCCCCTCCACCGGCGAGCAGGTCATCTCGCCCCAGGCCGCCCAGGACACCGTGCACATGATGGAGTCCGTGGCGACGACCGGATACGCCGCCGATGCCTTGAAGATCCCGGGATACCGAGTGTCCGCCAAGACCGGAACGGCCGAGATGAGCAACGGTTCGGGTGCATATGGAGGCGCGTATCTCACGTCGATGGCGGGCATGGCACCATCGGACGATCCTCAGTACGTGGTTTCGGTCACCATCAGGAAGCCCGTTACCATTACATCTGGACTGGCGGCAGCGCCGGTCTTCCAGAAGGTACTGTCACAGGTGCTGAAGACATATCGGGTGCAGCCGTCCACGGTTCCAGCGCCCAACCTGCCCACTACTTACTGAATGAAGGAGTCATCTGTGCCGGATCGGGTTTCGCAGGGACTGCGCCCGGAACATCCGATCGCACGATCGCTCTCTCAGCTCGTCGCCGACTTCGAGCTCGAGCAGATCGGTGAGTTCGCGCCCGATTCCGTCACCGGCATCAGCCTGACGTCGAAGGACATCCTGCCCGGCGACCTCTACGTCGGTCTGCCCGGACGCAATGTGCACGGTGCCGCATTCGCCGCTGCCGCCGCTCAGAGCGGCGCCGTGGCGATACTCACCGACTCGCAGGGCGCCGCCCTCGCCGCAGACAGCGGACTGCCGGTGATCGTCACTCCGCATCCGCGCGAGGCTCTGGGCGCGGTGTCGGCCTGGATCTACCGCACTCTCGACGATCCGCCCACGCTGTTCGGCGTCACCGGCACCAATGGCAAGACGAGCGTGACCTACATCCTCGACGCGATCCTGTCGCAGCTCGGCATCGTCGCCGGCTTCAGCACCACGGCCGAGCGCGGCATCGGCGAGCTGCGTATCACCAGCACGCTGACGACCCCGGAGGCCACCGAGGTGCATGCTCTGCTCGCCCGCATGCGCGAGGCGGAGGTGCGGTCGGTGATCATCGAGGTCTCGGCGCAGGCGCTGACTCGACACCGAGTAGATGGCATCGTCTTCGACGTCGTCGGTTTCACGAATCTCACGCACGACCACCTCGACGACTACGGCCGGATGGAGGACTACTTCGAGGCGAAGCGCGCGCTGTTCGAACCGGATCGCGCCCGCCGCGGAGTTGTCCTCGTCGACGGAGAATGGGGTTCCCGGCTCGCGGACGAGTCACGAATCCCCGTCGCGACGATCTCGACGAAGCCGGGAGTCGCTGCGGATTGGCGGATGACGATCCTCGAAGAGACCGTCGATTACACGCGGTTCACGATCGAAGGCCCCGATCATCGATCGATCACCACGAGTATCCCGATTCTCGGCCGGTTCATGGCCGAGAACGCGGCACTGGCGATCGTGATGCTGGTCGAATCGGGTTACGACCTCGAGGCGATCTCGCACGTGCTCGATCGAGACGGCGGCATCGATGCCTTCGTACCCGGTCGCGCCGAGAAGGTGTCTGCCGACGCAGGCCCCCGTGTCTATATCGACTACGGGCACAGCCCCGACGCGTTCCAAAGCGCCCTCGAGGCACTCCGTCGAGTCACGGATGGCCGGGTGATCATGGTCTTCGGTGCCGATGGAGACAGGGACACGACCAAGAGGGTCGACATGGCGTCGATCGCCGCGCGTCTCGCGGACGTCGTCGTCATCACCGACTACAACCCCCGGTTCGAAGATCCGGCGTCGATTCGCTCGGTGCTCCTGGATGCCGCGCGTGACGCCCGCGACGATGTCGAACTCTACGAGGTCCCCGACCCGAGGCTCGCATTCAGGAAGGCCCTCTCTGTGGCCGGCGAGGGTGACGTCATCCTGCATGCCGGTCCGGGCCACGAGGACTATCAGGAAGTCGCGGGCGAGAAGATTCCCTACTCCGCACGCGACGAGGCACGGCTCGCCCTGCAGGAATACGGATGGCTCTGACCCATGCTTCAGCTCACACTTCATGACATCGCCGACATCACCGGCGGACGGCTCGTGATCCCTGGAACCCTCGAGGCTCAAGGGATCTCGCCTGAGACCGTCGTATCCGGCGTCGTCGACACCGACTCGCGAGAGATTCGCGACGGAGGCGTCTTCGTCGCCAAGCCCGGCGAGTTCAGCGATGGATTCCTCTTCATCGACAAAGCGGTATCGGCCGGCGCCTCGCTCGTGATCGCTGAACGACCGTCCGATGCGATGGTCGCTCAGATCATCGTCGACGACGCCGTACTCGCCCTCGGTGCGCTGGCGACCGAGGTGGTGCGCCGTGTTCGGCAGCACGGACTGTTGCGGATCGTCGGCATCACGGGATCGAACGGCAAGACGACCACCAAGAACCTGCTGCGCTCGATCCTCGAGTCCGAAGGCGAGACGGTCGCTCCTCGAGACTCGTTCAATAACGAGGTGGGCGCACCTCTCACCATGCTGAAGCTCACGCCGTCGACCCGGTATCTCGTCGCCGAGATGGGCGCATCCGGCCCCGGGGAGATCACGAGACTCATCCGTATGGCCAAACCCGATGTCGGGGTGGTTCTCACCGTGGGCCTCGCGCACGCCGGAGAGTTCGGCGGCATCGCCACGACGCTGGCCACGAAGACCGAGATGGTCACCGACCTCGAGCAGTCGGATGTCGCGGTGCTGAACATCGACGATGCCCGCGTTGCGGGGATGGCAGACAAGACCGCGGCGCGAGTCGTGTGGTTCGGCCTCGACGAGCGTGCTGCGGTGCGTGCGCACGACGTGGCGGCACACGCCGGTGGCACAGACTTCGTCTTGACCCTCGCCTCGGGCGAGAGCCGACCGGTGCGGTTCAAAGTTCTCGGCGAGCACCACGTGATGAACGCCCTGGCGGCCGCCGCGGCCGCAGAGAGCCTCGGGGTCGGGATCGATCGCATCGTCGACGCCCTGCAGACCGTCACTCGAGCGGAACGCTGGCGCATGGAGGTACTCGGCGGTCGCGACAACGTGACCGTGATCAACGACGCCTACAACGCGAGCCCCGACTCGATGGTCGCCGGACTCAAGACGCTGGCGCAGATCGCCACACCGACGTCGCGCAAGATCGCCGTTCTCGGCGAGATGAGCGAGCTCGGCGAATTCTCGCTCGAAGAGCACGACCGGATCGGCCGCATGATCGTGCGGCTCGGCATCGAGAAGTTGATCGTCGTGGGAGAGGGCGCGCGCGCCCTCCACCTGGCGGCGACGCACGAGGGATCATGGGACGGCGAGTCGCAGTTCGTCGAGACCGCCGACGAGGCATATGACGCCCTGGCGCCCGATCTGAGATCTGGCGACATCGTGTTCGTCAAGTCGTCGAACTCCGCCGGGTTGAGGTTCCTCGGCGACCGACTGGGGGAGCTCTTCGCATGATCACGCTTCTCGCAGCCGGCTCCCTATCGATGGTCTTCACACTGTTCATGACGCCCGTCTTCATCAGGCTCTTCAAACGACTGGCCTGGGGCCAGTTCATCAATATGGACGGCCCGGAGACGCACCACGTCAAGCGTGGAACGCCGACCATGGGCGGAATCGTCATCGTGCTCGCCACGCTGTTCGGCTATTTCGTCGCTCTCCTCCTGACTCAACGCGGCGTCTCGATCTCAGCGCTTCTCGTGCTCTTCCTGATGGTCGGGCTCGGCGTCGTGGGATTCATCGACGACTTCATCAAGACGCATCGAAAGCGCAGCCTGGGTCTCGGCCCTGCAGCCAAGCTCATCGGACAGATCGTGGTCGGCGTCGCCTTCGCGATCCTCGCGCTGAACTTTCCCGACAAGAACGGCGTCACCCCGGCGTCGACAGCGATCTCGATCGTGCGCGACACGCACATCGACTTCGACATGCTCGTCATCCCCGCCATCGTCGTCATCGCCTTCGTGGTGTGGGTCTGTGTGATCGTCATGGGCACGTCGAACGGCGTGAACCTGACCGACGGTCTCGACGGGCTGGCGCCCGGGTCGAGCATCCTGGCCATCGGGGCATTCGTCTTCATCGGCTTCTGGCAGGACAGCCAGAACTGCTTCAATCCGCACCTGAATGCCGAGGTCGTGGGCAAGTGCTACGAGGTGCGCGACCCCATGGATCTCGCGATCGTCGCCGCCGCGATCGTGGGGGCTCTCATCGGGTTCCTGTGGTGGAACACGAATCCCGCGAAGATCTTCCTCGGCGACACCGGTTCTCTCGCGCTGGGCGGGGCGCTCGCTGCCCTCGCCATCCTGAGCCGCACGGAGCTGCTGCTCGTCGTCATCGGCGGAATCTTCGTGATCGTCGCAGGCCAGGTGGTCATTCAGCTCACGTACTTCAAGCTCACCAAGGGCAAGCGCATCTGGTTGGCCAGTCCGCTCCATCACCACTTCGAGGTCAAGGGCTGGGCAGAGGTCACCATCGTGGTGAGGTTCTGGATCATCGCCGGACTTCTCGTCGCAGCGGGCGTCGGGTCGTTCTATCTCGAGTGGATTTCGCGATGACGGAGCCGGTCGACGCCAGGGCGCTCGGTCTGACGAGTTGGCACGACGATTGGTCGGGCCTCCGCGTGGGCGTGCTGGGCCTCGGCGTGACAGGATTCTCCGTGGCCGACACGCTGGCCGAGCTCGGTTCGCGTGTGCTCGTGGTCGCCGAAAAGGTCGACGACCGGTATCGGCTCATGCTCGAGGTCATCGGTGCCGATCTCGTGCAGGCGTCGCCGCTGGTGTCTGTGCCGTCCGAGCTGGAGTCGCTCGATCCCGAGCTGCTGGTCGTGTCGCCGGGATTCCATCCGGATCATCCGGTAATCGTGTGGGCGCTCGAGCAGGGCATTCCTATATGGGGCGACGTCGAGCTCGCCTGGAGGCTGCGCGACAAGGTCGGCGTCTCCGGCGCCGGAAGCGCTCCGGCCGAGTGGATCGCCGTGACCGGTACGAACGGCAAGACGACCACGGTGCAGCTGACGGCTGCCATGCTCGCCGCTGGCGGGCTGCGGGCGGCGCCCTGCGGCAACATCGGTGTACCCGTGCTCGACGCTGTGCGTGATCCGCAGGGCTTCGACGTCTTCGTGGTCGAACTCTCGAGCTATCAGTTGCATTCGACCTCGAGCATGTCCCCGTGGGCTGCCGTCTGTCTCAACGTCGCCGAGGATCATCTCGATTGGCACGGATCGATGGAGGCCTATGTGGCCGCGAAGGCCCGCGTCTATACGAACACGCGAAGCGCGTGCGTCTACAACCGCGCCGACGAGGTGACCCTCAAAATGGTCGAAGACGCGGAGGTCGTCGACGGAGCGAGAGCGATCGGATTCGATCTCGGTGTGCCGGGCCCCAGTGATCTCGGCATCGTCGACGGCATCCTCGTCGACCGTGCGTTCCACGACGATCGTCACAGCTCGGCTCTCGAGATCACCACGGTCGCTCGGTTGGCCGCCGCAGGCCTCGGCGCACCGCACACGGTGGCCGATGTCCTGGCGGCGGCAGCGCTCGCCCGCAGCGTGGGCGTGACGATCCCGGCCATCAGGTCGGCGCTCGATGCCTTCCAGCTCGATCGGCACCGCATCGAAGTCGTCGAGATCCGCGACGACATCACCTGGGTCGATGATTCCAAGGCCACGAATCCGCATGCCGCCGCAGCGTCGCTCTCGGCGTATCCCTCGGTGGTGTGGATCGCGGGCGGGCTCCTGAAGGGCGTCGACATCGAGCCCCTCGTACGTGCGCGCGCACCCAAGCTGAGAGGGGTCGTACTTCTCGGCGAGGATCGCTCGGCCCTCCGGGAGGCATTCCAGCGACACGCGCCCCACCTTCCGGTGCGAGAGGTGACGGGCACGGAGACTAAGAGTGTCATGTCGGTCGCTGTCGAACTGGCTGCCGCTCTGGCGGTGCCCGGTGACGTGGTGCTTCTGGCACCTGCGGCCGCGTCGATGGATCAATTCACCGACTATTCCGACCGTGGCGACCGCTTTGCACACGCCGTGCGACATTACTTGGGAGGCGATCCGACTGACGACGACACGACCGACAGTTCGGACGCACACGGCGCGTCCGCAGGCACTGCGACCAACGATGCCGCCGCCCTCGACGGCGAAACCCCGAACGAGCGCCGCCTCCTCGGCGACTGACGAGCCCCGTTCGGCCCGCACGGCGAGAATCTCGCTCGGCCGGGCCTTCCAACCCGAGTCACGGAGCTATTTCCTCCTCCTGGGCACGACGCTGTTCCTGCTGCTCTTCGGTCTCGTCATGGTGCTGTCGTCGAGTTCGGTCTCGTCGTACGCGGGTGCTCAGGGATCGTTCGGCGTGTTCTGGCGCCAGGCGATCTTCGCCGTGATCGGCGTTCCGTTGATGCTCATCATCTCCCAGCTTCCCGTGCGCGTCTGGCGACGCCTGGCCTGGCTCCCTCTCGTGGCCGGGATCATGCTCCAACTGCTGGTGCTGTTCACGCCGCTCGGCATCGAGGTGGGCGGCAACCGGAACTGGATCGGCATAGGCGGGTTCAACGCTCAGCCGTCGGAGCTCATCAAAGTCGGCCTGGTCGCGTGGCTCGGAGTGATCCTCTCGAAGAAAGAGCCGCATCTGCATCGGTGGGGTCACGTCCTGATTCCGGCGCTGCCCGTGGCCGGACTCGGAATCTTCGTCGTGATGCTCGGTGGTGACCTCGGCACCGTCATGATCATGACGGCCCTCGTCTTCGGTGCGCTGTTCTTCGCAGGCATCAAGTTCCGCCTGCTGGTCATCCCCGTCATCATCGGAATCGTGGTGACGCTGGTGATCGCGCTCACGAGCGCAAACAGGCTGTCGCGTATCGAGAACTTCCTCGGAATCGGTTCGGGCGACCAGACGGGTCTGTCGTATCAGAACCAGCACGCCGACTGGGCCATGGCCGCCGGGGGAGTGTTCGGCGTCGGGCTGGGCAACAGCAAGGCCAAGTGGCTCTGGCTGCCCGCCGCTGACAACGACTTCATCTTCGCCATCATCGGTGAAGAGCTGGGGCTCGTCGGCGCCATCGTCGTCTTGGCCCTGTTCGTCGTCTTGGCGATCTCGTTCCTGCGCATCGTGAGGTCGTCGACCGACCTCTTCTCGAGAGTCGTCACCGGCTCGGTGATGGTCTGGCTCATCGGCCAGGCGTTCGTGAACATCGCCGTCGTACTGCAGGTCGTGCCCGTTCTCGGTGTGCCACTTCCGCTCATATCCTCCGGAGGCTCTGCTCTCGTGACCACACTGGTGGCGATCGGCATCGTGTTGTCGATCTCGAGACAGAACGGCGCCTCAGCGGGCGAGTCGTCGACGGACCCGATTCGATGACGACCTACCTTCTGGCCGGTGGAGGAACCGCCGGGCACGTGAACCCCCTGCTCGCGACCGCCGATGAGTTGAGGCGACGTGAACCCGACGCGTCGATCATCGTGGTCGGCACGGCAGAGGGGCTCGAGGCCCGCCTCGTGCCGCTCCGCGGTTATGAGCTCGTGGTCATTCCGCGACTTCCGTTCCCTCGCAGGCCCGGCAAGGCAGCCGTCACGTTCTTTCCGCGTCTTCTCGGTGTCATCTCGCAGTTGCGCTCGCTCATCGCCGACAGATCGGTCGATGTGGTGGTCGGATTCGGGGGTTACGCGGCTGCACCCGCGTATCTGGCGGCTCGTCGCGCCCACGTACCCATCGTCATCCACGAGGCCAACGCCCGACCAGGGCTCGCGAACCGGCTCGGCGCGCGGTTCACTCCCTATGTCGGTGTCGTGTTCGCCGGCACGCCGCTGCCGCACGCCGAGCTCACGGGACTGCCTCTCCGCAGCGAGATCGCCTCGCTCGACACCGACGCGGTGGCAGAGTCCGCTCGAGAGACTTTCGGGCTCGACAGCTCAGCTCCCGTGCTCCTCGTCACCGGCGGATCGCTGGGGGCACAGACGCTCAATCACACGATCCGGGATGCGTACGGTTCGGTCCTCGACGCCGGGTGGCAGATTCTGCATATCTGGGGAGACAAGCCCGACCTCGTCGACCCTGGCATCGACGGCTACGTCGTCGTGAGATATTCCGACCGCATGGACCTCGCGTTCGCCGCGGCCGACCTCGTCGTCGCGCGGGCCGGAGCGGCAACGGTCTCCGAGCTCGCCGTGCTGGGTCTTGCGAGCGTGCTCGTTCCATACCCCGTCGGCAACGGCGAGCAGAAGGTCAACGCCCACGACCTGGTGGAGGCCGGCGCGGCCGTACTCGTCGACGATGCCCGGTTCACTCCGAGCTTTGTCGTCGACGAACTGCGGCTACTCCTCGCCGACCGCCCACGCATCGAAGCGATGGCGAGTGCGGCCGGCAAGGCCGGCATCGCCGACGGCGATGCGCGACTGGCCGAACTGATCCAGCGCGCAGTGTCGAGAGCGTAATCTTGATCACTGGTCCGGCGCTCTGCGCCGGGTTCCGTTCGAAGAAATGAGTCGTACCCCGTGATCAAGCCAGACCTCAGTCAGCAGATACCCGCCGAGCTCGGTGCGGTGCACTTCGTCGGCATCGGCGGCTCAGGCATGAGCGGTATCGCGCGCCTCATGATCGACGCGGGTATCCCGGTCTCGGGATCGGACGCGAAGGAGTCGAAGGGCACGAAGGCTCTGCGGCAACTCGGTGCCCGCATCAGCATCGGGCACGCGGCCGAGAACCTCGGTGACGCAGACACCCTCGTCGTGACGAGTGCCCTCTGGCCCGACAACCCCGAATACGTCCTCGCGAAAGAGCGCGGCATCCCGATCCTCCACCGATCGCAGGCGCTGGCCTGGGTCGCGGGCCGTCATCGCCTCATCGCCGTCGCGGGAGCGCACGGCAAGACCACCTCGACCGGCATGATCGTGACGGGTTTGATCGAGCTCGGTCAGAAGCCCGGATTCGTCAACGGAGGAGTGATCTCGGCTCTCGGCACGAGTTCGGCGAGCGGCGAGGGTGAGATCTTCGTACTGGAGGCCGACGAATCCGACGGCTCGTTCCTGCTGTACGACAAGGCCGTCGCGCTCATCACGAACGTCGACCCCGACCATCTCGACCACTACGGCTCGGTGCAGGCCGTCGAGGACGCCTTCGTGACGTTCGCCGACGAGGCCTCGGAACTCGTGGTCATCTCGGCCGACGACGCCGGCGCGGTGCGAGTATCGCAGCGACTCGCCTCCACGCGAGTGCTCACCTTCGGAGAAGACGAGAACGCCGACGTGCGTCTCCACTCCGTCGAGACCGGTGACAACGTCACTTTCCAGGTGAGCTACCTGGGCACCGACTACCCGGGTTCGCTGCTGGTACCCGGCCGGCACAACGCGCTGAACGCGGCCGGGGCTTTCGCCGTGCTGGTCGGCATGGGCTTCGCGCCGGCTGAGACGCTGGATGCCATCGCTCACTTCGCCGGAACAGGTCGCCGATTCGAGTTGCACGACACCGTGAGGGGTGTCAGCGTCTACGACGACTACGCGCACCACCCGACCGAGGTCGCTGCAGCTCTCACCGCGGCCCGCACGGTCGTCGGGGAGGGTCGCATCATCGCAGTGCACCAGCCTCATCTGTACTCTCGCACCCAGCTGATGGCGGGTGAATTCGCCGAGACTCTCGAGCGCACGGCCGACTTCACCATCGTGCTCGACGTCTGCGGCGCCCGTGAAGATCCGGTGCCGGGAGTGACCGGTGCGCTGGTCTCCGAGCGGTTCTCTGACGCCGATGCCGTGCGTTACATCGATGACTGGCAGAAAGCGGCCGACTTCATGGCCTCGATCGCCCGGCCTGGCGACTTCGTCGTCACCCTCGGATGCGGGGATGTCAATCTGATCGTGCCGCAGCTGCTCGACGCGCTGGCCCGTGAGACGCAGGCGCCCCCGGCGGCATGAAGAGACCTCCTGGGGTGACCCCACCGCCCGCCGGGCCACCGGAGGCCGAGAAACCGATCGAACACCGCGACGCGACGCCTCGTCGACGCGCCCCCGTCGGCATCCGTCGTTCGAAGAAGTCGTCTGGCGACGACGCGACAACCGAACCGATCGACATCGTTCCAGCCGCGGTGCATCCGGCATCGGAGGGTCTCGCGGACTTCCGATCTCTCCCTCCGTTGCCCGAGGTGACGCACGATGCAGAGCACGACGCGGCGCGCGACGATGACGATTCGAGCCCTAAGCCGTGGTGGCTCACTCGTCGCACCGATCCCACCGTCGAGAAGGCGGCCGAAGCCGAGAAGAACCTCGCCCATGCCGAGAAGCGCCGTCGTCGGTACGAGCGAGCGGAGGCTCGGCGGTTCACGCAGGCAACCCGCACGCGTCGACGCAAGTACCTCATAGGTCTCGCCGCATCCGTCGCACTGGTTCTCGTCGTTGTTCTCACCGCGTACTCACCCCTGCTCGCTGTGAGGACGATCACCGTCGAGGGCGCGTCCCGCGTCGATGCCTCCGCGGTGTCGGCGGCCCTCAGCGACCAGCTCGGCAGGCCGCTGACGCTGGTCGATTTCGGCGAGGTCAAACAGGCTCTCGAGACCTTCCCGCTCATCCAGAGCTATGTCACGGAGGCTCGCCCGCCGGACACGCTCGTGATCCGGATCGTCGAGCGGCGCCCGATCGTGACGGTCGCCGTCGACGGTGCCTTCAATCTGGTGGATGCCGCCGGTGTCGTCGTCGAGACCACGCCGGCCCGCGCGCCTGGTTACCCGACCATCGATGTCGCAGCGACGCCGGTGGACTCGCCCGGCTTTGCTGCCGCAAGCCAGGTCCTGCTCGCGCTGAGCCCCGACTTCCTCGCCCAGGTCGACTCGGTGAGCGCGCCCACGCCGGATTCCGTGACGCTCGCTCTGACGAACGGACAACGGGTGGTGTGGGGGAGTGCCGAGGACTCGGCGCTCAAGGCGCGCATCGTTGCGAGCATGATCTCGAACCCCGGCATCCCCGACGTCACCGAATACGACGTGTCCTCGCCCGAGGCTCCGATCACCCACTGACCGCCCAGCGGGTCGCGAGGAGCCCTCATTGCCCGTTCAGTTCGCGACACGCGGGGCGTGTGGAGTGGCAGGACCCAGCCGCGCCCTTAGGTTCGAAACAAAGAAATGCATACTCGATATAACTTTAAGTCTCAGCTAGAGGTTTAGGGTTCCAGCGGAGGCCGGACGTGACAACCAACCAGAACTATCTCGCAGTCATCAAAGTTGTCGGAATCGGCGGCGGCGGCGTCAACGCCGTCAACCGAATGATCGAACTCGGACTGCGGGGTGTCGAGTTCATCGCCATCAACACCGACGCGCAGGCGTTGCTGATGAGCGATGCCGACGTCAAGCTCGACGTCGGTCGTGAGCTCACTCGCGGACTCGGCGCAGGAGCCGACCCCGAGGTGGGACGCCGAGCAGCCGAAGACCACGCGGAGGAGATCGAGGAGGCCCTGTCCGGCGCCGACATGGTCTTCGTGACCGCGGGCGAGGGTGGAGGAACGGGAACGGGCGGCGCTCCGGTCGTCGCACGTATTGCGAAGTCCATCGGTGCTCTGACCATCGGTGTCGTGACGAAGCCCTTCGGATTCGAGGGCAAGCGTCGCGCCGCCCAGGCCGAAGACGGCGTCGCGACTCTCAAGAACGAGGTCGACACTCTCATCGTCGTTCCGAACGACCGTCTGCTCGAGATCAGCGATCGCGGCATCAGCATGCTCGAGGCTTTCTCCACTGCCGACCAGGTACTCCTCGCCGGTGTCCAGGGCATCACCGACCTGATCACCACCCCCGGGCTGATCAACCTCGACTTCGCCGACGTCAAGAGCGTTATGCAGGGCGCGGGTTCTGCGCTCATGGGAATCGGTTCGTCTCGTGGGGCTGATCGAGCGATCAAAGCGGCTGAGCTCGCCGTGGCGTCGCCGCTTCTCGAGGCGAGCATCGAGGGCGCCCACGGCGTGCTCCTCTCGATTCAGGGCGGATCGAACCTGGGAATCTTCGAGATCAACGACGCCGCCAAGCTCGTCCAAGACGCCGTGCACCCCGAGGCGAACATCATCTTCGGTGCGGTCATCGACGACACGCTCGGCGACGAGGTGCGCGTCACCGTGATCGCCGCCGGCTTCGACGGCGGCGATGCCACGGAGCAGAGGCGCGGAAGCTTCGTCGCATCCGCTGACGAGAAAGACCCCTACGGAGCGGGCGGAACGGCCATCTCGACTCTGGCGCCGGTTCGCCACGCCGAGGAGCAGCCGGCCGAGACGCCTGCCTGGTCGCAGACGGGCGAACATCACCTCACCGGAGCCGTCGCCTTCGATCCTGCGTCGGAAGATGATGACACCGACCTGGATGTCCCCGACTTCCTGAAGTGACACTCGAGGAGCGTCTCGCCGAGGTCACGGCTCGGGCCGCAGCCGCTGCGGCCCGAGCCGGGCGCAGCGTGGATGAACTCACGATCATTCCGGTGACCAAGTTCCATCCGGCGTCTCTCGTGCGCGAGCTCTACGAGCTCGGCGTGCGGGACGTCGCCGAGAACCGGCATCAGGAGGCACGCGAGAAGGCGGTCGATCTCGCCGATCTCGCCGACCTCCGGTGGCACTTCGTAGGGCAGTTGCAAGGCAAGAAGGCCAGGCAGGTGCGCTCATACGCGCACATCATCCACTCGGTCGATCGCGCCTCCCTGATCGACTCGCTGTCGTCTGCAGACGAGGACACGTCGATCTTTCTGCAGGTCAACCTCACCGACGAGCCTGCACGCGGGGGAGCTGCGGCCGAGCAGCTCGAAGAGTTGACCGAACACGCACTGCGTGCCCCGGGCATCCGGCTCGAGGGCCTGATGGCCGTGGCGCCTCTCGGGGCCGACCCGCGGGCCGCCTTCGCTCGGGTTCGCGAGCTGTCGGAGCGCATCCGGCTGATCGCGCCCACGGCGTCGTCGATCTCGACCGGCATGTCGGCGGACTTCGAGTCCGCGATCGCCGAAGGGGCGACACACCTACGAATTGGTACCGCAATCACTGGAAATCGTCCGGCGGACGGTTAATCTTGCGACTAGGCACCTGAACCACATACCGGAGGAACACAATGGCCAACCCGCTTCGCAAGACGATGGTGTACCTGGGTCTGGCGGACGAAGAGCTGGAGTACGAAACTCCCGCCCCTGGTCCCGTCGCCCCGGTCCCCGCTCCCCAGTCCCACTCTGCGCAGACGCACGCCGCACCGGCCGCAACGCGGGCACCGGTCACTCCGCTGCGCAAGACGCACATCCAGAAGAACGTGGCACCCACTGAAATGAACGAGATCCTCACGGTTCACCCGAAACAGTACAAAGATGCCCAGGTCATCGCCGAGAACTTCCGCGAGGGAATCCCGGTCATCATCAACCTGTCGCAGATGACGGATGCCGACGCTCGACGTCTCATCGACTTCGCCGGCGGCCTTTCGCAGGGGCTCTACGGCAAGATCGAGCGCGTCACCAGCAAGGTGTTCCTCCTGTCGCCGTCGCACGTCTCCGTATCCGGAGATACCTCGGCCGACACGCGCGCGGAGTCTTCCTTCTTCGTCCAGTCATAATTGACGAGTGGATCTACTCGTCATCATCGTCGCGACAGTCGCGTATTACGCGCTGCTCGTCTACTTCTTCCTCATGTGGGGACGTTTCGTACTCGACCTCGTACAAAGTTTTCAGCGCTCCTGGCGACCGGCCGGGTTCGTCCTGTTCATCGCTGAGGTCGCCTACACGGTGACCGATCCTCCGATCAAGTTCTTCCGCCGAATCATCCCACCGCTCCGTCTCGGACCTGTGGCATTCGATTTCGGGTGGAGCATCGTGATGCTGCTGGTCATCATCGCCATGTCCATCCTGAACTTCGTCAGGTATTCGGCGTAGCTCGCTGTAGTGTGTGTCATGCACAATCGAGACACGTGCCCGTGGGCCTCAACGCCTGCCGCCGTGTTTATTGCTAGCGTTGGTTAGCGATATCCCCGTTCGTCGAATGTAATAAAGGTGGAAGAACATGGCGTTAACTCCAGAAGACGTTGTTAACAAGCGCTTCGCGCAGACCAAGTTCCGCGAGGGCTACGACCAGGACGAGGTCGATGACTTCCTGGACGAGGTCGTCGTCGAACTGCGTCGACTGACCCAGGAGAACGAGGAGCTTCGTGCTCAGCTCTCCTCGGGGGGCTCCGCTCCTTCTGCGGCTGCTGATGCGCCCGTCGTCTCCGAGCCGGTCGTCGACGCTCCTGTGGCCGACGAGGTCGTCCCCGAACCCGTCGCTGCCGCTCCGGCCCCCGTCTCCGCTGTGCCGGCCCCCTCTGCCGACGACGACGCGGCTTCGACCACGAATCTCCTGCAGCTGGCGCGCCGCCTGCACGACGAGCACGTCAAGGAGGGCGCGGACAAGCGCGATGCACTCATCGCCGAAGGTCACGCGACCGCCGCACGCATCGTCGCCGAGGCAGAGACGAAGCAGCGCAACGACCTCGCGCGTCTCAACCAGGAGAAGGCTGCCATCGAGCACCGCATCGACGAGCTGCGGTCGTTCGAGAAGGACTACCGCGTGAAGCTCAAGAGCTACATCGAGGGCCAGCTCCGCGACCTCGACTCCTCGGGCACCGAAGGCGGATCGAACTCGTCCGCACCGAGCTACACCGGCTTTGGAGGCTAGGACTGCCGCGAAGGCCAGTCCCAGGGTCCTGATCGTCCTGGTTCTCGTTGCAATCGCTGCGTTTATCCTCGATCAAGGCTCCAAGTACCTCGTAGTCACAACGCTGAAACCGGATGAGGTCGTCCCCGTGCTGGGCGACCTCCTCCAGTTTCAGTTCGTCAAAAACCCGGGCGCTGCTTTCTCTATAGGCAACGCCTACACCTGGATCTTCTCGATCCTCGCGTCGGCGGTCACCGTCTTCATCATCTGGTTCGCACGGCGCATCCGCTCTCTCGGGTGGGCGATCGTGTTCGGTCTCCTCCTCGGCGGTGTGCTCGGCAATCTCACGGATCGTCTGTTCCGAGAGCCGGGCTTCGGAGTCGGCCACGTGGTCGACTTCCTCCGCATCCCGTTGCTGCCGGCCATCTTCAACATCGCCGACTCGGCGATCGTGGTCAGTATGGGGCTCTTCCTCATCCTGACCCTGCGTGGCGTCGGGCTCGACGGCTCTCGACCCGTCCGGCCCGAAGACGACGAGTCGGACGGCGCACGGGAATCGTCGGCGACATCGCCGGGCGAGACCTCCTGATGGCAGAGAGTCGTTCATTTCCGGTGCCCGACGGCCTCGACGGCAGCCGCGTCGATGCGGCGCTGGCGAAGATGCTCGGATTCTCGCGCACCTTTGCGGCTGAGATCCTCGATGCCGGCGGAGTGACGGTCGACGGAGTCGAGGTCGGCAAGTCCGACAGACTCCGGGCCGACTCGTGGCTCGAGGTCACCTGGAGCCCCAAGACCGAGGTCCAGATCGTGCCGATCGACGTGCCCGATCTCGGAATCGTCTACGACGACGACGACATCGTCGTCATCGACAAGCCGGTCGGCGTCGCGGCGCATCCCTCTGTTGGCTGGACCGGCCCGACGGTTCTCGGAGCACTGGCGGGCGCGGGCTTCCGCATCTCCACGAGTGGGGCCGCCGAGCGTGCAGGGATCGTCCATCGACTCGACGCGGGCACCAGCGGACTCATGGTCGTGGCGAAGAGCGAAGACGCCTACACCTGGCTCAAGAGCGCCTTTCACGACCGCGAGGTCGACAAGATCTATCACGCGGTCGTGCAGGGTCATCCCGACCCCCTCGCGGGTACCATCGATGCTCCCATCGGTCGTCACCCCCGGTCCGACTGGAAGTTCGCGGTAACCGCCGCCGGCAAGCCCAGCGTGACGCACTACGAGACGCTCGAGGCGTTCCCCTCGGCATCGCTGCTCGAGGTGCATCTCGAGACCGGCCGCACGCATCAGATCCGCGTCCACATGGCCGCCCAACGGCATCCGTGCGTCGGAGACGCGATGTATGGAGCAGATCCGACGATCTCGGCGCGCCTCGGCCTCACGAGGCAGTGGCTGCACGCGAAGCGGCTGGGATTCATCCACCCGCGGACGCGCGAGTACGTGTCGTTCGAATCGCCGTATCCTTTCGATCTGCAGCACGCGCTCGACATTCTTCGTCGCGACTGAGGTCGTGTGTCGGGGGAGCCGACGTAAACTTAGACACCTCTCGCCCCAGCTTTAGTCGGAGTCATCTGTGCCCTCTCACGATTCATTCGTTCACCTCCACGTGCACAGCGAGTACTCGATGCTCGATGGTGCCGCGCGGGTGAAACCCCTGATCGAGGCGGCAGTCGAGCAAGGCATGCCCGCCGTCGCCGTGACAGACCACGGCAACGTCTTCGGGGCGTTCGACTTCTGGAAGACGGCCACCGACGCGGGCATCAAACCGATCATCGGAACAGAGGCGTACATCACGCCGGGCACCGCGCGCGGCGATAAGACCAGAGTCAAGTGGGGTGGCCCGAACTCCGGCCGCGACGACGTCTCCGGGTCTGGCGCCTACACGCACATGACTCTCCTCTCCGAGACCACGGAGGGCATGCACAACCTCTTCCGGCTGTCGTCGCGAGCCTCGATCGAGGGGTACTACTTCAAACCCCGAATGGATCGCGAACTGTTGAGTATGTACTCGTCAGGGCTCATCGCCACCACAGGATGCCCCAGTGGCGAGGTGCAGACCCGTCTGCGTCTGGGCCAATACGACGAGGCGCGCAAGGCGGCAGCCGACTATCGTGACATCTTCGGCAAAGAGAACTACTTCGCCGAGATCATGGATCACGGACTCGGCATCGAGCGGCAGATCATGCCCGACCTGCTCCGGCTTGCCAAAGAGCTCGATCTGCCGCTGGTAGCAACCAACGACTTGCACTACACGCATGCCCACGATGCAACGAGCCACGCGGCTCTGCTGTGCGTCCAGTCGGGTTCCACTCTCTCCGACCCCAACCGCTTCAAGTTCGACGCCGACGAGTTCTATCTCAAGACCGCGGCCGAGATGCGGCACCTCTTCCGAGACCACCCGGAGGCGTGCGACAACACTCTCCTGATCGCGGAACGCTGCGAGACGGTGTTCAACACGTCCGCGAACTACATGCCGCGCTTTCCCGTTCCCGAAGGTGAGACAGAAGACAGCTGGCTCATCAAGGAGGTCGAGATCGGCTTGATGGCGCGGTACCCCAACGGCATCCCCGACGATGTGCGGGCGAGGGCCGAGTACGAGACGGGCGTCATCCTGCAGATGGGCTTCCCCGGGTACTTCCTCGTGGTGGCCGACTTCATCAACTGGTCGAAGAAGAACGGCATCCGCGTCGGCCCCGGCCGTGGTTCCGGAGCGGGCTCTATGGTGGCGTATGCGCTGAACATCACGGGCCTCGACCCGATCCGGCACGGTCTCATCTTCGAGCGATTCCTCAACCCCGACCGCGTCTCGATGCCCGACTTCGACGTCGATTTCGACGACCGTCGCCGCGGCGAGGTCATCAGATACGTCACAGAGAAGTACGGCGACGAGCGCGTGGCCCAGATCGTCACGTACGGAACGATCAAGGCCAAGCAGGCGCTGAAGGACTCGTCTCGCGTTCTGGGCTTCCCCTTCGGCATGGGAGACAAGCTCACCAAGGCGATGCCACCGCCCATCATGGGCAAAGACATCTCCCTGTCGGGCATCTTCGACACGAAGCACCCGCGCTACAAAGAAGCGTCCGACATCCGTGCCGTGATCGAGAGCGATCCCGAGGCGCGCACCGTGTTCGACACGGCCGTCGGCATCGAGAACCTCAAGAGGCAGTGGGGTGTGCACGCAGCAGGCGTGATCATGTCGAGCGAGCCGCTGATCGACATCATCCCGATCATGAAGCGTGAGCAAGACGGGCAGATCGTCACGCAGTTCGATTACCCGGCTGCTGAGGCCCTCGGTCTCATCAAGATGGACTTCCTCGGTCTTCGCAACCTGACGATCATCGACGACGCGCTCGACAACATCCAGTCGAACCGCGGGCACCGCCCGGTCCTCGAAGAACTCGAGCTCGACGATGTGCCGTCCTACGAGCTCCTTGCACGCGGCGACACCCTCGGTGTGTTCCAGCTCGATGGAGGGGCCATGCGCTCACTCCTGCGTCTGATGAAGCCCGACAACTTCGAAGACATCTCTGCTGTGATCGCCCTCTACCGGCCTGGCCCTATGGGCGCCGACTCGCACACGAACTACGCGCTGCGCAAGAACGGGCTGCAACCGATCACGCCTATTCATCCCGAGCTCGAAGAGCCCCTCTACGAAGTACTGGGAACGACGTACGGCCTGATCGTGTACCAGGAGCAGGTGATGTCGGTCGCTCAGAAGCTCGCCGGCTTCACGCTGGCGCAGGCCGACCTGCTGCGGCGTGCGATGGGAAAGAAGAAGAAGTCCGAGCTCGACAAGCAGTTCGAGGGCTTCTCTGCCGGAATGAAAGCCAACGGCTACTCGATGGAAGCCGTGACCAAGCTCTGGGACATCCTTCTGCCGTTCTCCGATTACGCCTTCAACAAGGCGCACTCGGCGGCATACGGTGTCGTCTCGTATTGGACGGCCTACCTCAAGGCGCACTACCCGGCCGAATACATGGCGGCGCTTCTCACCAGCGTCGGCGACTCCAAAGACAAGATGGCGCTCTATCTCAACGAGTGTCGTCGCATGAACATCAAGGTCCTTCCGCCCGACGTCAACGAGTCGATCGGCTTCTTCGCCGCCGTGGGGGAGGACATCCGCTTCGGCCTCGGTGCCGTGCGCAACGTCGGGTTCAACGTCGTCGACGGCATCAAGAACTCCCGCGAAGAGAAGGGCCGCTTCGAGTCGTTCCACGACTTCCTTCGCAAGGTTCCTCTTCCTGTCACCAACAAGAGGGCTATCGAGTCTCTGATCAAGGCCGGCGCGTTCGATTCTTTGGGATCGTCGCGTCGCGCGCTGATGGAGATCCACGAGGACGCGGTCGAGAGCGCGGTGAGCGACAAGAGGGCAGAGGCGAACGGCCAGGTCGGTTTCGACTTCGACAGTCTCTGGGATGAGCCTCAGACCGAGAGTCAGGTTCCCGAGCGCCCCGAATGGACGAAGCGCGACAAGCTCGCTTTCGAGCGCGAGATGCTCGGCCTCTATGTGTCCGATCATCCGCTCGCGGGTCTCGAGATTCCGCTTGCCAAGCACGCGTCGACATCGATCACCGACCTGCTCGCCAGCGAGCACACCCAAGACGGCGATCAGGTGACAGTTGCGGGCCTGATCACCAGCGTTCAGCACCGCACGGCGCGCAACAGCGGCAATCAGTACGGCATGATCCAGATCGAGGACTTCGGCGGCGAGGTCACCGCCATGTTCATGGGCAAGTCGTACCAGGAGTTCGCCCCAGTGCTGACGAACGATGCCATCGTCGTCGTACGCGGGCGCGTCAGCATGCGTGACGATGGCCTGAATCTGCATGCGTTCAGCCTGTTCTCGCCCGACCTCGGTCAGGCCGGCGGTTTCGGCCCGGTAGAGATCTCGATGACCGAGTCTCGCGCCACCACAGACACCGTGCAGGCCTTGAACGACGTCCTCATCCGGCACTCCGGAGACACCGAGGTCCGCCTGAAGCTGGTCAAGGGTCAGACAGCGAGGGTGTTCGAGATCCCTTATCCGGTGCGGGTATCGGCAGATCTGTACGGCGAATTGAAGTCATTGCTCGGCCCGAACTGCCTGGCGTGAGGCCGCTGCTCTCGCGTGCCCGACGCGAGGGCTACGCGTGGTCGCCGAGAAGACGGTACGCCCGCTCGTGGTACAGCAGCGCCTCATCGTCATCGCCGAGGCCGCCCTGCTCCACCTGAACGGCGACGACGGCGTTGTTGTGCAGTGGCATACGTCCGATGATGCGCCCCACCATCCATGCGGTCACGTCGTTCAGAATCGGCAATCCATGCGGGCCCGCGTGCCAGTGATCGCCCTCGAAGCGCAGGGAGTGGTCGCCGGACATGATCTCGGCGACGGCCCTGTTACGCGCGCCGAGCATGTGGATGGCCACATAGTCGGTCTCGGCGATGGCCCGCCAGGCGCTGGCGGAGCGCGCCATATTGAAGGTCGCCATCGGCGGTACAGCGGAGAGCGACGACAACGACGTGGCGGTGAAGCCGACCGGTGCGCCATCGGGGGAGAGGGCGGTCACGACGGCCACGCCGGCAGCGTGGCGCCGAAACGCCTGCTTGAAGGCGACGAGGTCGTCGGGAGTCTGCGGCTGACTGGACGTGCCCTCGGGCGCGTCGGGCTGGGTTGTATCGGTCACACTGTCCTCCAACTCGACACTGCGTGTGAGCTATTCCCTGCGGCGGTCGCCGACGGGCACTGGCCAATACAATGGACAGGCCATGATTCAGACGATCGACCTTCGGGGTCACAAGCCTAGCCCTTCAGAACTCATCGACCTCGTGCCTCGGTCATTGACCGACGTGTCGGTAGCGCGGGTCGCAGCTCAGCAGCTGATCGATGACGTGATCGACAGGGGAGAGCAGGCGATCCTCGACCAGGCGCTGCGATTCGACGGTGTCACGCCGCGGTCGATCCGGGTGTCCCAGAGCGACATCGACGACGCTGTCGCCACACTCGATCCTCAGGTGCGCGCGGCCCTCGAAGAAGCGATCGAGCGTGTTCGCAAGGCGACACGAGCTCAGGTTCCGTCGGCCACGACGACGACGCTGGGCGATGGCGCTGTCGTCGAGCAGCGGTGGCACCCAGTCGAACGGGTCGGTCTCTACGTTCCGGGCGGCAAAGCGGTCTACCCGTCGAGTGTGGTGATGAACGTGGTGCCCGCGCAGATCGCCGGAGTCGCATCGATCGCCCTCGTATCACCCGCACAGAGCGAATTCGGTGGATCCGTGCACCCGACGATTCTCGGTGCAGCGGGACTGCTGGGGATCACCGAGGTCTACGCCATGGGCGGAGCGGGCGCCATCGGTGCACTCGCCTTCGGCGTTCCCGACATCGATCTCCACCCGGTTCAGGTCATCACCGGCCCGGGCAACGTCTATGTCGCCGCGGCGAAGCGTATCGTCGGTTCGCGAACGGGTATCGACTCCGAAGCCGGACCGACCGAGATCCTCATCATCGCCGACGCAAGCGCGGATGCCTCGTTCGTCACAGCCGACCTGGTGAGCCAGGCCGAACACGACGAGCTGGCGGCGGCGGTCCTCGTGACCGATTCGCCGGAACTCGCCGACCAGGTTCGGTCACTTCTCGACGATGTCGCACGCTCGACCCGTCACGCCGAGAGGGTGGCGATCGCGCTCGACGGCGTGCAGTCGGCGATCGTGCTCGTCGACGATCTGTCGGCCGCCGCCGACTTCAGCAATGCCTACGGTCCAGAGCACCTCGAGATCCAGACGGTCGATCCAGACGCCGTCGTCTCGACGATCCACAACGCCGGCGCGATTTTTCTGGGCGCTTATTCGCCCGTCAGCCTCGGCGACTACCTGGCGGGCTCCAATCACGTGCTTCCGACGGGAGGTCAGTCGCGATTCTCCTCAGGCCTCGGCGCCTACACCTTCCTCCGTCCGCAGCAGATCATCCGTTACGACCGTGCGGCGCTGCAGGACGTGAAAGACCGCATCCACGCGCTCGCCGAGTCCGAGAATCTTCCTGCGCACGCTGAGGCTGTTGCCGTACGCTTCCACTCTCCCGACCGTTAGGCCCCCGCGACATGTTCTGCCCCTACTGCCGCTATCCCGATTCGCGCGTCGTCGACTCCCGAACGACCGATGACGGCCTCGCCATCAGACGCCGACGCCAGTGTCCCGAGTGCGGTCGGCGCTTCAGCACAACGGAGACCGCGAGCCTCAACGTGATCAAGCGCAGCGGTGTGGTCGTGCCGTTCAGTCGAGACAAGATCGTGAGCGGCGTGCGAAAAGCGTGTCAGGGTCGGCCGGTCACCGATTCCGACCTGGCCATCCTCGCGCAGCGCGTCGAAGAGACCGTCCGGCTCAGCGGTGCCGCCCAGATCGAGGCCAACGATATCGGCCTGGCTATCCTGCAGCCGCTTCGTGAACTCGACGAAGTGGCGTACCTGCGTTTCGCCAGCGTCTATCAGGGGTTCGATTCGCTCGACGACTTCGAAGCGGCGATCACGCTGCTGAGAGTCGAGCACGAGGCAGCCCGATCGAGCAACGACAGCGAAGCCACGGTCGACTGAGAATGTATCCGCTCCTCTTCGCCCACGTCCTGACGCGTATCGATCCGGAGCGCGCACATCACCTCGCGTTCACGGTGATCCGACTCATTCCACGTCTCGGTCTCGGCGGTATCTTTCGTCGCCTCACCGCATCCCGATCGCCGCATGCCGTGCATACGCTGGGGCTCGAATTCGCGACCCCATTCGGCCTCGCGGCCGGTTTCGACAAGGATGCCCGCGGCATCCAGGGGCTGGGCGTGCTCGGGTTCGGGCATGTGGAGGTGGGCACGATAACGGCTCATCCACAGCCGGGTAATGAGAAGCCCCGCCTCTTTCGTCTCATAGCCGATCGAGCGGTCGTGAACCGCATGGGATTCAACAACGGGGGAGCGGCCGAGGCGTCGCTCCGTGTTGCTCGGGCAACGGGGCTTCGAGGAAGGCCCGTGATCGGTGTCAACATCGGAAAGAGTCGCGTGGTCGCCGTCGACGACGCGATCGGCGACTACATCTCGAGCACCCGCGCCCTCGCGCCGGTGGCCGACTACCTCGTGGTCAACGTCAGCTCTCCGAATACTCCAGGATTGCGTGGACTGCAGGAGATCGACAAGCTCGAGCCTCTTCTCAGGGCGGTGAAGACCGAGGCGGGTTCCACGCCGCTCCTCGTGAAGATCGCGCCCGATCTCACCGACGAGGAGGTAGAGAGAGTGTCGCGACTCGCCGTCGATCTCGGTCTCGATGGCATCATCGCGACGAACACGACGCTCTCGAGACAGGGGCTTCGCACATCCGATGAGACCGTCACCGCGGCGGGAGCCGGGGGGCTCTCTGGGGCGCCTCTCGCTGCGAGGTCGCTCGATGTGCTGCGCGTCATTCGGTCGGTGGTCCCGGCCGAGCTCTGTGTGATCTCGGTCGGTGGCGTCGAGACGGCTCACGACGTGGCCGAACGGCTGCGGGCGGGGGCCACCCTGGTGCAGGGGTACACGGCGTTCCTCTACCGTGGCCCGCTCTGGGCTCGGCAGATCAACCGCGGTCTGGACCGACTTCTGCAGACTGAGCGGTTCTAGCGGAGTTCTGCCAGAGCGGCCTCGACGCGCCTTTGCCGGGTCGAGTCGGTCTTCGCCGACTCGATCGACAGCACGATGCGATTCTGGTTCGTGAACGACAGCGCGTCGAAGCGGGCCTTCGCCTCGGGCTCGCCGCTGAAAGCACGAGCGAGGTCGTCCGGAACCGTGACGGTACGAGGCGCGCTGTCTCTCTCGATCTCGACCTCGACCACGTCGCCACCGGCGACGTTCGCGGCCGATCGGTTGGCTGCACTCAGCGAGATCATCAGCCGGCCCTTGTAGGGCGCGACGCTGCTGCGGTAGCTGTGAGACCCGAGAGTGACGACGACAGGAATCCGTTTCTCGGCGCCGAGCGCCGACATGATGTCGGCGGGCACCTCGAGGCCGGTGTTGTTGCCGTCGAGCACGATCGTCGTCGTGAACTTCATGGTGTCGGCGTTCGACGTCGGCTACGGGCAGCCGGAGATCAGACCGGGAACTTGCCGCGCTTGACCTGCGGCTTGGGCAGACGAAGAGGTCGCAACTGCAGGGCGCGCATCGCCGCGTACCAACGAACGCCCTTCTCGACCTTGCTGTCGCCGAACTTGGCCTTGAGCTTGCGGGTGACCAGCCAGCCCAACAGGAGGCTGTCGACCACGACGAGCAGCACGAACGCGTAGAGGGCCAGCATCAAGGCGGTCTGCACGGTGGGGTTCGGAACGAGGGTCGCGAGAATGACCGCGAACATCACCGGAATCATGACCTCACCGAGACTGAACCGGGCATCGACATAGTCGCGCACGTAACGGCGCTGCGGACCCTTGTCACGGATGGGGAGGAACTTCTCCTCGCCGTTCGCCATGCCGACGCGCGCGCGGTCGCGCGACTCCTGCAGCTTCGCCCGTGACGCCTTGCGCGCCTCTTTGTTGTCGCCGGCGACGAGGGGGCGCTTGTTTGCGGCCTCCCGTTCCTTGCGGGTGGGAGTCGCGTGGCCCTTGCCGCTGAGGGGGGCGTCGTCGAGCTGCGCGTCGCGCGGTGCGTCGAGAGCGGGGGCTTTGTCTTTGGCCACGATGTACGTCCTTGCCGAGAAGTGCAGAAGTATAAAGTTTACCTCTATGACTGAGAACACGGGCGCGACATATTCCGACGACACCGACCTGCAGCGAGTGGTGCGCCGCATCGTCGAGCAGAACATGCCGGCATCCGTCGCGACGCTGACCGACCTCGTGCGCATACCTTCTGTGTCGTGGGATGCGTTCGATCGCGCCTTCGTTGCGCAGAGCGCCGATGCGGTCGCGTCGCTGCTCGAGCAGACGGGTGCCTTCGACTCGGTGATCGTCTCCCAGGCCGAGACCCCTGAGGGCACTCTCGGCCAGCCGGCCGTGCTGGCTTCGCGCGCAGCGAAGAACGGCCGCCCCACGGTGCTGCTCTACGCTCATCACGACGTTCAGCCTCCCGGCGATGACGCTGATTGGGACTCCGCTCCCTACGAGCCCACTATTCGAGGCGACCGCCTCTACGGCCGTGGGGCATCCGATGACAAGGCCGGCGTCGTCTCGCACGTCGCGTCTGTCAGCGCCCTGGTCGAGGCGACGGCGAACGAGTTCGATCTCGGACTCGTCGTCTTCATCGAAGGCGAAGAGGAGTTCGGTTCGCGATCGTTCTCGGCGTTTCTCGACAAGCACCGTGACCAGCTCGAGGCCGATGTCATCGTCGTCGCCGACTCCGACAACTGGAACGTCGACACCCCGGCCCTCACCATCAGCCTTCGGGGAAACGTCACCTTCAAGCTCACCGTGCGCACGCTCGAGCATGCGTCGCACTCGGGCATGTTCGGGGGAGCGGCTCCGGATGCGATGCTCGCGATGGTGCGGCTCCTCGCTACGCTGCATGGCGACGACGGGTCGGTCGCCGTCGACGGTCTCGTCGGCACCGAGGGAGCTACCCCTGACTATCCCGAGAGCCAGCTGGCACACGAGGCCGGATTCGTCGAGGGAGTGACGAGCGTCGGTCACGGTTCGATCCTCTCTCGTCTCTGGTTCCAGCCGGCCGTCACGGTCACCGGAATCGATGCGCCCAGCGTCGCCAACGCATCCAACACTCTTCTGCCACAGGTCGCGGCGCGCATCAGCTCTCGTATCGCCCCGGGACAGAAGGCCAGTGACGCATTCGCGGCGATCGAGAGGCACCTGCGAGAGAACGCCCCCTTCGGAGCAGCGATCGAGATCAGCGACGTCGACCTCGGCGACGCGTTCCTCGTCGATACGACCGGCTGGGCAGTCCGCGAAGCGAAGACGGCGATGAAGGACGGCTGGGGCGTCGATGCCGTCGACACGGGCATCGGTGGGTCGATCCCGTTCATTTCGGATCTCGCCCGCGTCTTCCCGTCGGCACAGATTCTCGTCACCGGGGTGGAGGACCCCGACACTCGTGCGCACAGCCCCAACGAGTCCCAGCACCTGGGAGTCCTGAAGCGTGCGATTCTGAGCGAGGCCTTCCTTCTCGCCCGGCTGAACGAGCGAACTCTCGCCGAGCTGGCGGAATGAATTCCGCCCACGCACGGTTTGCGTGTTTAGACTGACGAGTAGCGACGTGCGTGTGCGAGGGATCGCGTATCACGGCGCACGTGCTTTCCCGACTTACTAGGAGCAGCCATGAGCGACACCGTATTGACCCAGACCGAGGCTCCCAGCCACCGCGTGGGCGTCACCGACGCCGCAGCCGAGAAGGTGCGCAGCCTGCTCGTCCAAGAGGGCCGCGAAGACCTCCGCCTTCGCGTCGCCGTGCAGCCCGGCGGCTGCTCGGGCCTGATCTATCAGCTGTACTTCGACGAGCGTCAGCTCGACGGCGACGCCGTCGTCGACTACAACGGGGTCGAGGTCATCGTCGACGAGATGAGCGTTCCCTACCTCGACGGCGCGACCATCGACTTCGAAGACACCATCCAGAAGCAGGGGTTCACGATCGACAACCCCAACGCGGGCGGAAGCTGCGCCTGCGGCGATTCGTTCCACTGATTCTTCGGGCCGACGAGGCCCGGAATCACGCTGTTCCGCAAGGGAGTCGCTGTCAAGCGGCTCCCTTTGTGGATTCAGGCGGGCGTGTTATGTCGAGTAGGCTAGAGCACGGTTCTCTACACTTGTCGGTAGTTCCTCCGACAGTCTTCCGAAAGGTCACTGGTGCGCTCTCGACGTCTCCGCCTGGCTGCAATTCCCATTGCTGCCACCCTCGCATTCCTCCTCGCGGGCTGCACTCAGCAGCAGCTCCAGGGGTGGCTGCCCACCGAGCCGGGAACGACGAACAACGTCGACCGGGTGATCGGGCTCTGGGTCACGTCATGGATCGTGCTTCTCATCGTCGGAGTGATCACCTGGGGCCTCACGCTCTGGGCCGTGATCGTCTACCGTCGTCGCCGCGGACAGACCGGTCTCCCCGCTCAGCTGCGCTACAACATGCCGATCGAGATCTTCTACACGGTGGTCCCGCTGATCCTCGTGCTCGGGTTCTTCGCTTTCACCGCTCGTGACCAGTCGGCCATCGAGGCCAAGTACGACGACCCCGACGTCACGATCGCCGTCTACGGCAAGCAGTGGGCGTGGGACTTCAACTACGTCGACGAAGACGTCTACTCCGCCGGCATCCAGGGCCAGGAGAACCCCGACGACGCCAAGGGCAGCCTTGTCGAGTCCGAGATCCCCACGCTCTACCTGCCGGTCGGCAAGAAGATCGAGATCCAGCTCGAGGCTCGCGACGTCATCCACTCCTTCTGGGTCATCGACTTCCTGTACAAGAAAGACATGATCCCCGGCAAGACGAACTACATGTACGTCACGCCGGAGCGCATCGGAACCTACGACGGAAAGTGCGCCGAGCTCTGCGGCGAGTACCACTCGCTCATGCTCTTCAAGGTCAAGGTCGTCTCGCAGGATGACTACGACGCGTACATCAAGTCTCTGAAGGACGCCGGCTTCAACGGCCAGCTCGGACACGAGTACGACAGAAATCAGAACCTCCCCGGCACGACGTCGCCCCGGGTAGCGGAGTAGGGGAAACGCAAATGACGACTACAGCCGTAGCGCCGACCACCGGTCAGGCTCTCAACGACGGACAGTCCCGCAGCGCGGAGCGCAAGGGCAACGTCCTGGTCAAGTGGATCACCTCCACCGACCACAAGACCATCGGGTACATGTACCTGATCTCCTCATTCATCTACTTCTGCCTCGGCGGAGTGATGGCCCTGGTCATCCGTGCTCAGCTCTTCGAGCCCGGGCTCGAGATCCTTCAGACCAAGGATCAGTACAACCAGCTGTTCACCATGCACGGCACGATCATGCTGCTCATGTTCGCTACGCCGCTGTTCGCGGGTTTCGCGAACGTGCTCATGCCGCTGCAGATCGGCGCCCCCGACGTCGCGTTCCCGCGACTGAACGCCTTCGCGTACTGGCTCTACAGCTTCGGCAGCCTCATCGCCGTCGCGGGCTTCCTCACCCCTCAGGGTGCCGCCTCCTTCGGTTGGTTCGCCTACGCGCCTCTGTCGAGCGAGACGTTCACTCCGGGTGACGGCGGAAACCTCTGGGTCATCGGCCTCGGAATCTCCGGTTTCGGAACGATCCTCGGAGCGGTGAACTTCATCACCACCATCATCACGATGCGCGCACCGGGCATGACCATGTTCCGCATGCCCATCTTCACCTGGAACATCCTGGTGACGTCGATCCTCGTGCTGATGGCGTTCCCTGTCCTCGCTGCGGCTCTCTTCGCCCTTGGCGCCGACCGCATACTCGGGGCTCACGTCTACGACGCCGCGAACGGGGGAGTGCTGCTCTGGCAGCACCTGTTCTGGTTCTTCGGACACCCCGAGGTCTACATCATCGCTTTGCCGTTCTTTGGCATCGTGTCCGAGGTGTTCCCTGTCTTCAGTCGCAAGCCCATCTTCGGTTACAAGACACTGATCTACGCGACGATCTCGATCGCAGCTCTCTCCGTCACCGTGTGGGCTCACCACATGTATGTCACCGGATCGGTTCTGCTGCCCTTCTTCGCTCTGATGACGATGCTCATCGCGGTTCCCACGGGTGTGAAGATCTTCAACTGGATCGGCACCATGTGGCGTGGTTCGGTCACCTTCGAGACCCCCATGCTCTGGGCGATCGGGTTCCTCATCACGTTTACGTTCGGTGGGCTCACCGGCGTCATCCTGGCATCGCCGCCCCTCGACTTCCACGTGTCAGACTCCTACTTCGTCGTCGCCCACTTCCACTACGTGGTCTTCGGCACCGTGGTGTTCGCCATGTTCAGCGGGTTCTACTTCTGGTGGCCCAAGTGGACCGGCAAGATGCTCAACGAGACTCTGGGCAAGTGGCACTTCTGGATGCTGTTCATCGGCTTCCACACGACGTTCCTGATCCAGCACTGGCTGGGCGTCGTCGGTATGCCTCGTCGCTACGCCACGTACTCTCCTGAAGACGGCTTCACGTCGATGAACCAGGTGTCCACGGTCGGAGCGTTCCTGCTGGCGGCATCCCTGGTGCCGTTCTTCCTGAACGTGTACATCACGGCGCGTCGGGCACCCAAGGTCACGGTCAACGACCCGTGGGGTTACTCGCGTTCGCTCGAGTGGGCCACGTCGTGCCCGCCCCCGAGGCACAACTTCACCTCGATTCCGCGTATCCGCAGCGAGTCTCCCGCGTTCGACCTGAATCACCCCGAGGCGGGCATCCCCTTCGGCGTGGGCCCGGCCAAAGACGCGCCTGACGCGCCGACGTACGACACAGCATCCGAGAAGGTGAAGTAGCCATGAGAGCGAATAAGAATCTCTTCTGGATCCTTGCGGTCTTCTGTCTCCTTCTGTCGGGCGTCTACATCGTCTGGAGCCTCATCGACACCGGCAGGATCGAGTGGGTCGGCGCACTCGGCATTGGCCTAGCGGGCATGCTGGCCGCGTTCCTGGCGTTCTACCTGGGCCGCGTCTTCAGCGCTCAGGGAGGCGACCTCCCGGAAGACCGACTCGACTCCGATATCGACGACGGCGACCCCGAGATGGGCTTCTACAGCCCGTGGAGCTGGTGGCCCGTCATCCTCGCCGGATCAGCCTCGCTGATGCTTCTGGGCTTCGCCGTCGGAACGTGGATCACCTTCATCGGTGTCGCGCTCGTTCTGGTTGCGATCGTCGGCTGGGTCTACGAGTACTATCGCGGGTACTTCGCCCGCTAGTCCCGCGTGCACTTCAGGGCCCGTCTCGTTCATTCGAGACGGGCCCGTTGTGCTGTTCCTGCCCGGTCGGTCAGTAGATCGTTCCCATCGCGGCGCGCACCTCGGCCAGCGTTGCCTCCGCGGCGGTATTCGCAGCCTCATTACCGTCACGGAGGATTCTGCTCGCGAGATCAGGATCCTCGGCGAATGCTCGCCGTTTCTGCCTGAGTGGTGCCAGGAAGTCATTCACGGCCGTCGCTGTCGCGGCCTTCAAAGCACTGCTTCCTCGATCGCCGATCTCCTCGGCGAACTCGACAGGGTCGATGTCCATGCAGAGCGCCGCCGTCGACAAGAGTGCTGAGACACCCGGCCTGCGCTCCGGGTCGAAGGTGATCCTGCGGTCCTGATCTGTGCGGGTGCGACGGATGGCACCGACGGTCTCGTCCGGCGTCATCGAGAGCGAGATCGCGTTGCCGTAGCTCTTCGACATCTTGCTGCCGTCGAGACCCGGAACCTCCGGCGCCGAGGTGATGAGGGCATCCGGCACGGGAAACACCTGGCCGTAGCGTTCGTTGAACCGTCTGGCGATCACGCGGGTCATCTCGACATGCGGAAGGTTGTCCTTGCCGACCGGCACCAGATTGCCCTTGCAGAACAGGATGTCGGCCGCCTGATGTACCGGGTAGGTCAACAGCAGCCCGCTCAAGGCTCGCCCAGATGCCGCAGACTCCGCTTTGACTGTGGGGTTGCGGTGCAATTCGGCTTCGGAAACGAGACTGAGAAACGGCAGAAGCAGCTGGTTGAGAGCCGGCACCGACGAGTGAGTGAAGATCGTGGCCCGCTGAGGATCTATGCCCGCCGCGAGGTAGTCCAACACCGCGCTATACACGTTCTCACGGACGTGAGCCATTGTGTCGCGGTCGGTGATGACCTGGTAGTCCGCGAGGACCAGGAACATGTCGACGCCGGCCTCCTGCAGTCGAACACGCTCTCGGATCGTGCCGAAGTAGTGGCCGAGATGAAGAGGGCCCGTCGGCCGTTCTCCGGTGACGACGCGAAAGCTCTCGGGGTGCTGCGTTACGGCGGCCGCGATCCCGATCGAGCGTTCTGCTGTTGCGCTGAGTGAATCCATCTGTGTCTCCCGACTGTGGGAGCTGCACGGAGTTCTCGCGCCTGTCACGAGCTGCGTACAGCCCGTGAACATACTTCAACCGGCTGCTAGCGCAGCCACCATGCGGAGCAGTTGAAGGTCATGAGAGGAGATTACCAAAAATCCGCCGGATCGCCTCGGGTGAGACGATCCGACGGATCAGGTTGCGCTACGTCGTCGACAGGTTAGTGGTGGCCGCCGCGCTCGATCTCTTTCGGGCTCACGGGAGCGATGCGGTCTTCGAAGAACCACCGCGACATACCCGCGCGCAGGCGCTGAACGGACGTGATCTTGCCCTGGGCATTAGGGCGGATCATCAGAGGCTGGTAGTCGTTGTAGTCGACCAGTTTCCAGCGCTCGTACTCGTCGACTGGCTGGTGCACCTCGATGTACTCGCCGCCGGGGAGTCGAACGATGCGCCCGGACTCGAAGCCGTGCAGAGCGATCTCGCGATCCTTCTTCTGCAGGGCCAGGCAGACGCGCTTCGTCACGAGGTATCCGATGATCGGGCCGAGGATGAGCAGGGCCTGGTTCACGTGGATCACGCCCTCGATCGACAGCTGGAAGTGCGTGGCGATGAGGTCGGAGCTCGCAGCTCCCCAGAGGGCGGCGTAGAACAGAACGCCGGCGACACCGATGGCGGTGCGGGTCGGGGCGTTGCGCGGGCGGTCGAGCAGGTGGTGCTCGCGCTTGTCACCGGTGATCCAGGCCTCGATGAACGGGTAGACGAGCACCGCGACGATCAGGCCGGTGAGGATCAGTACCGGGATGATGATGTTGAACGACCAGGTACGGTCCCAGAGCTCGAACTCGAGTCCCGGCGGAATCAATCGCAGAGCGCCGTCGGCGAATCCGATGTACCAGTCAGGCTGCGTTCCGGCCGAGACCGGCGACGGGTCGTAGGGGCCGTAGTTCCAGATGGGGTTGATCGTGAAGAACGTTCCCATCAGGGCGATGACGCCGAAGACGATGAAGAAGAAGCCACCGGCCTTGGCAGCGAACATCGGCAAGATGGGGGAGCCGACGACGTTGTCCTTCGTCTGACCCGGACCCGACCACTGCGTGTGCTTGTGCACGACGACGAAGACGAGGTGCAGGGCGAGCATGACAGCGAGGATGGCCGGCAGCAGGAGGATGTGCAGCGAGTAAAGGCGTCCGACGATATCGGTGCCCGGGAACTCACCGCCGAAGAGCAGGAACGAGATCCAGGTACCGACGACGGGCAGGCCCTTGATGAGACCGTCGATGATGCGGAGGCCGTTGCCGGAGAGCAGATCGTCGGGAAGCGAGTATCCCGTGAATCCCTCTGCCAGGGCCAGGATGAAGAGGATGAAGCCGATGACCCAGTTCAGCTCACGCGGCTTGCGGAACGCGCCCGTGAAGTAGATGCGCAGCATGTGGATGCCGATGGCCGCGATGAAGGTCAGTGCCGCCCAGTGGTGGATCTGACGGATGAGAAGACCACCGCGGACGTCGAAGGAGATGTTCAGAGTCGACGACATAGCCGTGGACATCTCGACGCCCTTGAGCGGAACATACGAACCGTTGTAGACGACCTCGGCCATCGACGCCTGGAAGAAGAACGTGAGGAACGTTCCTGTCAGAAGGATGACGACGAAGCTGTAGAGGGCGACCTCGCCGAGCATGAACGACCAGTGGTCGGGGAAGATCTTGCGGCCGAACTCTTTGACGACGCCCGAGATGCTCGTTCGCTCGTCGATGTAGTTCGCGGCGGCCTCGGTGAAGCGGCTTGTGCTGCTCCGCTGTGACGACGTCTGTGTCGGGGCTGGGGCCGGAGCGGTGTCCGGCGTGGTCACTGTACTCATGATGAAGATCGCTCCCAAAAGCTCGGGCCGACGGGTTCGTGGAAATCGCTTTGGGCGATCAGGTAGCCTTCGCCGTCAACGGCGATGGGCAGCTGCGGCAGAGCTCGCTTCGCCGGTCCGAAGATGACCTTGCATTCTTCGGTGACGTCGAAAGTCGACTGGTGGCAGGGGCAGAGCAGGTGGTGCGTCTGCTGCTCGTAGAGGGCCACGGGGCATCCCACATGAGTGCAGATCTTGGAGTACGCGACGATGCCGTCGTACGACCATCCGGTTCGCTCCGCGCTCTCTTTGAGCTTGGAGGGATCGAGACGCATGAGGAGAACGGCGGCTTTTGCCTTCTCTTCGAGGCGGTGCTCCGACTCGTTCAGGCCCTCGGGGATGACGTGGAAAGCAGATCCCAGCGTGACGTCGGATGCCTTGATCGGCAACCCAGACGGGTCGAGGGTGAGGCGTGCGCCCTTCTTCCAGAAGGTGTGCTCGAGCATCTCGACGGGATTCTCATTCTGAGGACCCCAGCCGCGGAAGAGAACGACGGCAGGAAGAGGGAAGGCCACGAGAGCGCCCAGGAGAGTGTTGCGGACAAGAGTGCGGCGTCCGAAACCCGATTCCTCATTCGCCTGCTTGAAGATCTCGACGGCGCGGGCGCGGGTCTCTTCGCTGCCGCGGACAGGATGGCGCTGGTCGATTCCCTCGTGATTGGCCATGAGGCTCTTCGACCAGTGCACAGCGCCGAATCCGAGTCCGAAGAGGGCGAGAACGATTCCGATGCCGAGCATCATCGTGTGCAGACGCAGCGCGCCCGTGTCGCCGTCTTCGATGGGGAACGCCATGTACGAGGCGATGGCGAAGATGCTGCCGACGATCGACAGGTAGAAGAAGGTGTAGACCTGTCGTTCGGCCTTCTTCTCCGCCTTCGGGTCGGTGTCGGTCACACGCGGACGGTGAGCCGGGAATCCCGGGTTCTCGAACGTCTCGGACGGGATGACGGCCGTGCCAGGAGCTGCCGTCTCGTGAGAGACGCCAGCCGACGAAACAGCGGTGATGTCCTTGCCGCTCAGATCGTCATGTGCCATGTGATTGCCTTTCGAGCTTTTCTTCGAGACCGTCCTTCGCAGGTCGTCCTCGCCTCGGTGAAGAATGTGTTAGCAGCCGGTCCGCTGGTCTAGTTCGACTTCGCGGTGAGCCACACGGTCAGGGCGACGATGGCACCCAGCCCGAAGATCCACACGAAGAGTCCCTCTGCCACGGGGCCCAAGCTGCCGAGTTCGTATCCGCCAGGAGACGGGTTCTTCTCGATGTACTTGAGGTAGGTGATGACGTCGCGCTTGTCTTCGGGGGAGAGGTTCTTGTCGTTGAAGACCGGCATGTTCTGCGGACCCGTGACCATGGCCTCGTAGATGTGGACTGCGGCGACACCCGTCAGCGCGGGAGCGAATTTGCCCTCAGTAAGCGCTCCACCGGCGCCGGCCACGTTGTGGCACATGGCGCAGTTGATGCGGAAGAGTTCGGCTCCGTTACTGGCATCGCCGTCTCCGTCGAGCAGGCTGTCGTCGGGAACCGCGGGGCCGGGGGAGAGGGAGGCGACGTAGGCCGCGAGTGCCTCCGTGTCTTCGGCGGTGAACTGCGGGGGCTTCTCCATGGCCTGCGGGCCCTGCATGGCCATGGGCATACGACCGGTGCCGACCTGGAAGTCGACCGAGGCGGCGCCGACGCCGAGAAGGCTCGGGCCTGCTCCGGTGCCCTGGAGGTCTAGTCCGTGGCAGCTGGCGCAGTTGGCGGCGAAGAGCTTCTTGCCCTCGTCGATCGTCGTCTGCGATGCGGTGCTGGTCTCGGCTGTGGCCGTGCTGCTGAAGAGCGCGTACCCACCACCGGTGAACATGAGTCCGATTGCGATCAGGGCAACGGTCGCCAGCGGGTGACGTCTGTTTGCCGTGCTGCCTTTTCGGGCCATTCTCTTCACTCTTTTCACAACTCTCTTCATTCGACCGGGACTCGGGTGGGCCGGTCGATTATTTCAGCACGTAGATGACGAGGAACAGGCCGATCCAGACCACGTCGACGAAGTGCCAGTAGTACGAGACGACGATGGCGCTGGTCGCCTCTCGGTGTCCCATGTTCTTGACGGCGAAGATTCGGCCGATGACGAGCAGGAAGGCGATGAGGCCGCCTGTCACGTGGAGACCGTGGAAACCGGTGGTCAGGTAGAACGCAGATCCGTAGGCGCTGGAGCTCATCGAGATGCCCTCGGAGACGAGGGTGGCGTACTCGAAGATCTGGCCGGAGACGAAGATGGCGCCGAGCAGGTAAGTGAGGAAGAACCACTCGGTCGTGCCCCACTGGGTCGGCTTCCAACCGGTGGCGCGGGCTTGCAGACGCTCGGCAGCGAAGACACCGGCCTGACAGGTGAACGAACTCGCGACGAGGATGAGCGTGTTCACGAGGGAGAAGGGAACGTTGAGAACGCTCGACTCACTCTCCCACAACGGCCCCGACGTACTGCGGAGAGTGAAGTAGATGGCGAAGAGGCCGGCGAAGAACATCACCTCGCTTCCGAGCCACACGATTGTGCCCACTGCCACGACGTTCGGTCGTTGGATCAGGGGGGCACTCGAAGTCTGGGTCAGGGAGCTGCTCGTCACTTCTCCATTATGTCCGATATCAGCACAGGGTTTTTGCATTTGGGTATGAGTGGCGGCGCCCATTGACACCGGTCGATCAGTCGTCCGGCCTTTAGAATCGGCCTATGGCGTACTCAGAGTCCTGGTCCGGAATTCTCTCCACTCTTCTTGCCCGAGAGGATCTTTCGGTATCGGACTCCTCGTGGGCGATGGATCAGATCATGACGGGCGAGGCATCCGACGCTCAACTCGCCGCCTTTCTCATCGCCCTGCGTGCCAAGGGCGAGACGGTCGACGAGATCGTCGGATTCCGGGATGCGGTACTCGACCACGCCATCAGTCTCGATGTCGACCCACTCGCTCTCGACATCGTCGGCACGGGGGGCGACAGGCATGGCACCGTGAACGTCTCGACCATGGCATCGATCGTGGCTGCCGCTGCCGGCGTTCCCGTCGTGAAGCACGGAAACAAGGCGGCCAGTTCGAAGTCCGGTTCGTCGGACGTGCTGCAGGCACTGGGCGTCGATCTCGATATCTCGAACGTACGCACCGCTCAGGTGCTCGACGAAGCGGGAATCACGTTCGCTTTCGCGGCGAAGTTCCACCCGGGTTTCGGCAATGTCGCCAACGTCCGGCGGGAATTGGGAGTGCCGACCGTCTTCAACTACCTCGGCCCGCTGTGCAACCCGGCCCGGCCCGAGGCATCCGCTGTCGGTGTGGCCCAGCTCGACAGCGTGCCGATCTTCGTCGGCGTCTTCCAGACTCGAGGCGCCACCGCTCTCGTGTTTCGTGGTGACGACGGACTCGACGAACTGACCACCACGGGCCACAGCCACATCTGGGAGGTGTCGCTGGGTGCCGTGGTCGAACACGATCTCGACCCCCGCGATCTGGGTCTGGCCCGAGCCAAGATCGGCGATCTGCTCGGCGGCGACGCTCAGCACAACGCCGACATCGCCAAGCGGGTGCTTCAGGGGGAGTCAGGACCGGTCCGCGACATCGTTCTTCTCAACGCCGCTGCGGGTCTCGTTGCGTTCGAGCTCGCATCGGATCCCGAGCAGGGACGCCGATCGATCGTGGAGCGTCTGCGCGAAAAAATGACCGTCGCCGCCCGGACGATCGACTCCGGGGCGGCAACGGCCACTCTCGACGCGTGGGCCACAGCCACGCGTCATTGACTCACTGAGTGTCTTCGTCGACCCAGTCGAGGGTCTTCGTGACGGCCTTCTTCCAGTTGCGAAGCAGACGCTCGCGCTCGGCATCGTCCATGCTGGGCGTCCAGCGCTTGTCCTCCTGCCAGTTCGAGCGGAGCTCATCGAGAGTCGACCAGAAGCCCACGGCGAGGCCGGCAGCGTAGGCAGCTCCGAGAGCCGTGGTCTCGGCAACGACCGGGCGCACGACCGGCACGTCGAGGATGTCGGCCTGGAATTGCATCAGGCGGTCATTGGCCGATGCCCCTCCGTCGACCTTGAGCTCGGTCAGGGGAACTCCCGAGTCGGCGTTGACCGCGTCGAGAACCTCGCGGGTTTGGAACGCGATGGCTTCGATTGCGGCGCGGGCGATGTGGCCCTTGTTCACATATCGGGTGAGGCCGACCAGCGCGCCACGGGCGTCCGATCGCCAGTGCGGCGCGAACAGACCCGAGAACGCCGGCACGAAGTACGCGCCACCGTTGTCGTCGACGGTGTCGGCCAGGGCCTCCACCTCGGGCGCCGACGAGATGATGCCGAGGTTGTCGCGCAGCCACTGGATGAGCGAGCCGGTGACGGCGATGGAGCCCTCGAGGGCGTAGTGGGTTTCTCCGTCGCCGAGCTTGTAGCCGATGGTGGTGAGGAGCCCGTTCTCGCTCTTGACGATGTCGGTGCCGGTGTTGAAGATGAGGAAGTTGCCGGTGCCGTAGGTGTTCTTGGCCTCGCCCTTGTCGAACGCCGCCTGGCCGAACGTGGCGGCCTGCTGGTCGCCCAGGATTCCGGCCACCGGAACCTCACGAAGCAGGCTCGAGTCGTGGACGAGCCCATAGGTCTCCGAGGAGCTCTTCACCTCGGGCAGCATCGACTTCGGCACGTTGAAGACGGCGAGGATGTCGTCGTCCCACTCGAGCGTCTCGAGATTCAGGAAGAGGGTGCGGCTCGCGTTCGTGACGTCGGTGATGTGCACGCCCCCGTCGACCCCGCCTGTCAGGTTCCAGGTGACCCAGCTGTCGGTTGTACCGAACAACAGGTCGCCGGCTTCGGCACGCTCCCGTGCGCCCTCGACGTTCTCGAGGATCCAGACGATCTTCGTTCCGGCGAAGTACGTCGACAGGGGGAGGCCGACGGTGTCCTTGAACCGGTCGACGCCTCCGTCTGCGGCGAAGCGATCGACGATCTCCTGGGTGCGGGTGTCCTGCCAGACGATCGCGTTGTAGACGGGCTCGCCGGTGTTCTTGTCCCAGACCACCGCTGTCTCACGCTGGTTCGTGATGCCCACGGCCTTGATGTTGTGGCGAGTGATGTTGGCCTTGGACAGGGCCTGTCCGATGACCTCACGTGTGTTGTCCCAGATCTCTTTGGGGTTGTGCTCGACCCAGCCCGCCTTGGGGAAGATCTGCTCGTGCTCGAGCTGGCCGGTCGAGACGATAGAGCCCGAGTGGTCGAAGACGATTGCTCTGGTGCTGGTGGTGCCCTGGTCGATGGCCAGGATGTAGTCCGTCATGTCTAACTCCTTCGTTAAGTTCTGCGGTCCGGTGCAAAGAGCGGGCCCGGTCACCATGGTGGCCGGGCCCGCTGGGAATTCACGTGATGATCGGTAGGAGCGGGACGGCGGCGAGGCCGGCGAGGACGCCTCCGATGATCGGTCCGACGACCGGGACCCAGGAGTACGACCAGTCGGATGCGCCCTTGCCCTTGATCGGCAGCAGAGCGTGCGCGATGCGCGGGCCGAGGTCACGGGCCGGGTTGATCGCGTAGCCGGTCGGGCCACCGAGGGATGCGCCGATCGCGATCACGAGGATCGCCACCGGAAGAGCCCCCAACGCCGCGAGACCTCCACCCGGCTCCTGCCGACCGAAACCGATCACCACGAACACGAGGACGAAGGTACCGATGATCTCGGTGACCAGGTTCCAGCCGTAGGAGCGGATGGCGGGACCTGTGGAGAACACGCCGAGCTTGTTGGCCGCGTCGGGTTCCTCGTCGAAGTGCTGCTTGTACGCAAGCCACACGAATACGGCGCCGATGATGGCACCCAACAGCTGGGCGGCGATGTAGGTGAGGATCGACACGATGTTCACCGGGACACCCGAGCCGAACTCTGTCGCGCCGTTCGCGACGAGGCCGAGGGTGACGGCCGGGTTCAGGTGCGCGCCGCTGTTGTACGACACGATGACACCGCAGAAGACCGCGAAGCCCCAGCCGATGTTGACCATCAGGAATCCGCCGTTGAAGCCCTTGTTCTTCACCAGAGCCACGTTGGCGACGACTCCACAGCCGAGCAGAACCAGTAGGGCGGTGCCTACCAACTCCGCAAGAAATACAACCCCGAGATTGTCCACATTGACCTTCTTTCGTGTGACTCCGTCGTCACCTTGTGCAGAGCCCGACATCAAGCGGGTGACTACACCATATCCGCAGGAATCCGAGGCGCATATGGTGCGACGCGCAAAAGTCGAGACTCTTTCGCCGAACTCGACCGAGCAAGTAGATTTGGCACTGCGAGCTCCGCTCCCGCGCAGCTCCCTGGTCGCAGAGACGCGCCCAGGTCGCACGGCCATCACAGAGGATTGCCATCCATGAAGAAGCTCATCAATGACCCGCGTCGCGTGGTCGAAGAAGCAGTCGCCGGATTCGAAGCAGCCCACGGCGACCTGGTCGCCGTGTCGCACGACCCGATCTATATCACCCGCAAGGATGCCCCACGGCAGGGCAAGGTAGCCCTCGTCAGCGGCGGAGGCAGCGGTCATGAACCGCTGCATGGCGGATTCGTCGGATTCGGCATGCTCGACGCCGCGGTGCCGGGACCCGTGTTCACCTCGCCGACGCCCGATCCGATTCTCGCGGCGACAAAGGCCGTCGACGGGGGAGCGGGTGTCCTGCATATCGTCAAGAACTACACGGGTGACGTGCTCAACTTCGAGACAGCGGCCGATCTCGCGGCAGCCGACGGCATCGATGTGCAGACCGTGATCGTCGATGACGATGTAGCCGTCAAGGACTCGCTCTACACGGCCGGACGTCGCGGAGTCGCAGGAACCGTGCTGGTCGAGAAGATCGCAGGTGCGGCCGCTGAGCGGGGCGACGACCTCGCCGCCGTCGCGGCGATCGCGACTCGCGTCAATTCCGTGACCCGGTCTATGGGCGTCGCCCTGACGCCGTGCGTCGTTCCGCATGCGGGCGAGCCGAGCTTCGTACTTGCCGATGACGAGATCGAAATCGGCATCGGAATCCATGGAGAGCCCGGCCGGGAGCGTATCAAGATCGAGCCTGCCGACGCGATCGTCGACCGGATTCTCGCGCCGATCGTCGACGATCTGCCTTTCGCGTCGGGCGATAGGGTGCTTCTCTTCGTCAACGGACTGGGCGGCACGCCGCAGGTCGAGCTCTATATCGTGTTCAGGCGTGCGGCCGAAGCTCTCGCAGAGCGCGGCATCGCGGTGTCGCGCACTCTGGTAGGCAACTTCGTCACGTCGCTCGAGATGCAAGGCATGAGCATCACTGTGATGAAACTCGACGACGAACTGGAAGAGCTGTGGGACGCGCCAGTCGACACAGCCGCCCTTCGGTGGGGAAGGTAGCAGCATGACGTTGAACACTGATTGGGCCGTTCGCTGGATCAAGGGAAGTGCGGCAGCCGTCTCGGAGCATCGGGTCGAACTGATCACGCTCGACCGCGAGATCGGCGACGGCGACCACGGAGAGAATCTCGATCGCGGCTTCTCGGCCGTTCTGCCGAAGCTCGACGATCTGCCGGCCGATGCGTCGCCGGGCGATGCCCTGAAGCTTATCGCGACGACGCTGATCTCGACGGTGGGCGGCGCGGCCGGGCCTCTCTACGGCACGGCGTACCTGAAGGCGGCCGGCGCGGTCGCGGGTCAGGCCGAGCTCGACGGCGCTGCGCTCGTTGCCATGCTCACGGCGGCCCGAGACGGCATCGTGCTTCGCGGCAAGGCCGAAGCAGGCGACAAGACGATGGTAGATGCGTGGACGCCGGCCGTCGACGCAGCAGCTAAGGGTTTGGCTGCCGGACTGGACGAGGCCGCCATCCTGGATGCTGCGGCGTCGGCCGCCGAGGCCGGCGCCCGTGCGACGGAACCGCTCGTCGCCCGTAAGGGTCGGGCGAGCTATCTGGGGGAGAGGGCGATCGGACACCGCGATCCCGGGGCGCAGTCCTCGGCTCTGCTGCTCCGTGTCGCCGCAGACGCAGCGGCGGGCGCCTGAGGTGACGGGAGTCTCCGGCAAGGTCGGCCTCGTCTTCGTCTCGCACAGCGCGAAGATCGCCGAGGGTCTCGTCGAGTTGGCGGCTCAGATGGCCGCAGGAACGGCGCTTGCAGCGGCCGGCGGAACCGACGACGGGGGAGTCGGCACGAGTTTCGACCGTGTCGCCGCGGCGATCGCCGCTGTCGATTCAGGCGTCGGTGTCGTCGTCCTGTGCGACTTGGGTTCGGCGATCCTGACGGCCGAGACCGCCAAAGACTTCCTCGACGAAGCTGTCCGTGAGCGGGTCGTCATCGTGGATGCGCCGCTCGTCGAGGGCGCTGTCGCTGCGGCGGTCGAGGCGGAGGGCGGGGGAGACATGGCCGCGGTCGTCTCGGCCGCCCGCTCCGCGATCGGCGCGTTCGCAACCGAGGATAAAACGTCGCTCGATGGAGGAGCCGCTCGGCCGCCCGAGGGCTACTCGCGCAGCGTGACGATCGTGAATCGAGACGGTCTGCACGCGCGCCCGGCGGCTGAGTTCGTAAAGTTGGCGAACACTCTGGACACACCCGTGACGGTGAACGGCAAAGACGCCAGGAGCCTTCTGGGCATCATGTCGATGGGGCTCGTCAAGGGCAGCACGGTCGAGTTGGTCACGCCATCGGTTGACGGGCAGCCAGCAGTCGACTCGCTGGCCGAACTCATCGAATCGGGTTTTGGCGAGCACTGACGACGCTCGGCCAGGGTGCTGACGCGAGGACAAGAGGCGTGACGTATGCGCAAGCGGAGTTCGCTCACCACGCGGCGCGGAGAAACCCTATTCGGTGTTTCGTCTGAGACATTGTATGCCAGGGAAGCCAGCCTACGAGCGGCGGAGCAACGAACGGGCGGAGAGGCCCGCGCTGAAGAGCGACGAAGAGGTTGAGGTCGAGCCAGCTGAGGAAAACGCCTGGCGATACGTGGGTGAGGAGAAATCATGGCGACCCGAGTACCCACACGACGAAACCCAGAGGAACGACCAACCACAGCAGCAGGCTGCGGGTCATCAGCAGGACGACTGCCACGATCGGTTCGAGCGGTTGCCGACCTGTCTGAAGCGCGAACTCGGTTCGCCAGTCGGCTCTCAGAGGTCGTTCTCGCCGTGGTGGATGCCTCATGAAGAGATCGTAGGGGAAACGTCTCCGAAGAGGTTCTCGGGCGAGTGGCTTGACGGCTGATGGACGAGTCTATTGACATAATGTGCATTATCGGCATTGCGCAGGGCTCGGCGAAGTGGGGTCTCCGAGGCGCAATCGCCCCCAGTGTGTGATCACACCGATGCGATGGAGAATGCGTGGCTGGCGAGCGCGATTGCTACGCGCGAGGCCCTGTCGTCGGTGTCCCCAGAGCGCAACGGGTGCGTGGGGCCGCGCCACCGGCATCCGGATGCCGTGAGGCGCGACGCATAAATCTGTTGACATAATAAATAGGCTCGTCAGGGAGCATCGACGTATCTCGCCAGGTATTCGCCGGTCAGCGTCGAGCGTGCCGACACCAGCTCCGCCGGAGTGCCTTCGAAGACGACATGGCCGCCGTCGTGACCCGCACCAGGCCCGATATCGATGATCCAGTCCGCATGAGCCATGACCGCTTGGTGATGCTCGATGACGATCACGGACTTTCCCGAGTCGACGAGACGGTCGAGTAAGCCGAGCAACTGCTCGACATCAGCGAGGTGAAGACCCGTCGTGGGCTCGTCGAGGATGTAGACGCCACCCTGCTCGGCCATGTGGGTCGCGAGCTTGAGTCGCTGACGCTCTCCTCCCGACAGGGTGTTCAACGGCTGCCCGAGGCGGACATACCCCAGGCCGACATCGGTGAGTCTTGCCAGGATGGCCTGGGCCGCCGGCGTGCGCGACTGGCCCGTCGAGAAATACTCCAGGGCCTCATCGACGCTCATCGCGAGAACCTCGCTGATGTCGCGTCCCGCCAGCCGGTAGTCGAGAACCGACGCGTCGAACCGGCGACCGTGGCACACTTCGCACGTCGTCGTGACCGATGCCATCATGCCGAGTTCCGTCACGATCACTCCCGACCCGGTGCAATTCGGGCACGCGCCCTCGGAGTTTGCGCTGAACAGTGCTGGCTTCACGCCGTTGGCCTTGGCGAATGCCTTCCGTATCGGCTCGAGAAGCGCTGTGTAGGTCGCGGGATTGCTGCGCCTCGAGCCTCGGATCGCCGTCTGGTCGACTGAGACCACGCCGTCGCGCCCGGCGATCGATCCATGGATGAGGGAACTCTTGCCCGAGCCGGCCACTCCGGTGATCACCGTGAGCACGCCGGTAGGAATGTCGACGTCGACGTCGCGGAGGTTGTGCGTGTGTGCGCCGCGGATCTCGAGCACGCCGGAACGTTGGCGAACGGCCTGCTTGACCACATGTCGGTCATCGAGATGGGTCCCCGTCAGGGTTCCACTCCCCCGCAGTCCGTCCACGGTTCCCTCGAAACAGACGGTTCCGCCGGCGGTTCCGGCACGGGGACCCAGGTCGACTATGTGGTCGGCGATGTCGATCGTTTCCGGCTTGTGCTCGACGACGAGAACCGTGTTGCCCTTGTCTCGCAGCTGGAGGAGCAAGCGATTCATGCTCTGGATGTCGTGGGGATGCAGTCCGATCGTCGGTTCGTCGAAGACGTACGTGACATCGGTCAACGACGATCCCAGGTGGCGGATCATTTTGGTGCGCTGGGCCTCGCCGCCAGAGAGCGTTCCGGATGGGCGGTCGAGGGAGAGATATCCGAGGCCGATCTCGACGAACGAGTCGAGCGACTGCTGCAGGGCCGTCAACAGTGGAGCGACAGACGGCTCATCGATGGTGCGCACCCACTGGGCGAGATCGCTGATCTGCATCGCGCAAGCATCCGCGATGCTGACACCGCCGATACGCGACGAGCGGGCGCCGAGGTTGAGACGCGTCCCGTCGCACTCCGGGCAGACCGTGAAAGTGACCGCCCGGTCGACGAACGCGCGGATGTGCGGCTGCATCGCCTCACGATCCTTCGACAGGAACGCCTTCTGCACCTTCGGAACGAGACCCTCGTAGGTCATGTTGATATCACCGATCTTCACCTTCGTCGGCTCGTGATACAGAAAGTCGTCGAGTTCTTTTTTCGAGTAGTCGCGGATGGGTTTGTCGGCGTCGAGAAAGCCCGAACCGGTGAAGATGCGCACGCCCCATCCGTCCGCGGTATAGCCCGGGATGGTGAGCGCCCCCTCGGCTAGTGACTTCGAGGAATCGTAGAGCTGCGCGAGGTCGATGTCATTCACGCGGCCCATGCCCTCGCAGCGAGGACACATTCCCCCGGTGACAGCGAAGCTGCGGCGCTCTTTGACCTCGCGTCCGCCCTTCTCCATCGTCACGGCGCCGGCTCCGCTGATCGAGGGCACATTGAAGGCGAAGGCCTGCGGCGGTCCGAGATGCGGCTGCCCGAGCCGCGAGAAGACGATCCGCAGCATCGCATTGGCATCGGTCGCGGTTCCGACCGTCGATCGGGAATTCGCGCCCATGCGCTCCTGATCGACGATGATCGCCGTCGTCACTCCCTCGAGCACGTCGACGTCGGGACGAGCGAGCGTGGGCATGAGCCCCTGGAGAAAAGCGCTGTAGGTCTCGTTGATCATGCGCTGCGACTCCGCAGCCACGGTGCCGAAGACCAGAGAGCTCTTGCCAGACCCCGACACACCGGTGAAGACGGTCAGTCGGCGCTTCGGGATATCGACGTCGATGTTCTTGAGATTGTTCTCCCGCGCCCCTCGCACCCGTATGCGGTCGTGGTTATCGGCGGCCAGGCTCATGATCGTCTCCGGTGTGCGGTATCAGCAGCTGGACAACTGACCGCGGAACAGCCTGGCGAGATTCTCAGGCTCAACGGGCTCGGTCGTCGTCTCGAGTTCGCGCAGGCTCCACCAGCGTTGATCGACGATGTCGACGAGTTCCTCGGGCGTCCAGTTGCTCGTATCGATCTCGAATCGGTCGGTGCGCACGGAGTACCAGACCTCGTGATGAGATGCCCAGACTCCCGGCGCTCGTTCGGCGACAAAGTCATGGCTCCAGAAGGGCGGCCCCGGATCGTCGATGACGAGGCCGGTCTCTTCGAAGAGTTCTCTGATCGCGGCCGTCGGGTGATCCTCTCCGACCTCGAGATGGCCCCCGGTCGTGAGCCAGCGCGCCGGGTAGGTGTCGACGTCATGCCGGGTCAGCAGGAGCAGGACGTGGTCGTACTGGTCGACGAGCAGTACCCGCGACTTCGCGTAGACGATGTCTGTCGTCACCGCGTGCTCACCCATGCTGCCCGGCCCGAATCAGTCGACGGGGGCGAAGTCGCTGATGTCGCCGACGTAGCGCGTGTGGTTCTCCGGAATCGGCTCGACAGCGGCGAGTGCGACCTCGGCTGCGAATTCGCCGACGTTGTAGAGGCGGCCTGCGGACTCTTTGCGCGAGCTGATCGCGCCCGGGTTGGCTCGTTCGAGCAGCGTCGCGGTGATGGTTCCCTCGATCATGTCGCCGGAGACCACGACGAACTCGATTCCCTTCTCGTCGAGCTCGGGAACGAGGGCACGCAGTGCGTCCTCGCCTGCTCGCTTCGACAGGGCCACGGGCACGTACTCGGGCATCGTCTCTGTGGTGTGAATGAAGTGCGCCTGGTGACTCGTGACGAAGACGACTCTCGAGCCGGGCGCCAGAAGGGGCACCGCGTTCGTCAAGACGTTCACCTGGGCATCGCGGTTCAGCGTCATCGCATAATCGGCGGCCATGCCGCCCTCCATGCCGCCCGATGCGTTCAACACCAGCACGTCGAGACCGCCGAACTCCGACTGGATGCGCTCGAACAGTTGCGCGACCGACGCGGGGTCGGTGAGGTCTGCGCCGACCGTGATCGCCTCTCCCCCGTCTTCGGCGATCTTCGCGGCCAACTTCAGCGCGCGAGCCTCCTTGTTGCGGAAGTTGATGGCCACTCGAGCGCCGGCCGCGGCGAAGTACGAGACAGTGTCAGCGCCGATTCCGCGCGATGAACCGGTGACGAGAACCCGCTTCGAGGCCATGGATTCGGGTTTCAGGGGGTTTGTTGACACGCTCGATACTCCTTAGACGGTGGAACCCGAGACTACCAACTCACGGGCCTCCTCTCCTCTCGTTGCTGGTAGTTTTAAGGCATACACCGACGAGAGGAGTCGTGTACCGATGGTCGAATTTCTGGCGTCTTACGCCTGGACGATCTGGCTGGCCCTGGTGCTGGTCTTCCTCATCGTGGAGATGTTCAGTCTCGAGTTCACGTTCCTCATGATCTCGCTGGGCAGTCTCGGTGGTCTCGTCTCGAGCCTTGTGGGCGTTCCCTGGTTGCTGCAGATCGTGATCGCCGCCGTGCTCTCCGTGCTTCTGATCTTCACGATCAGACCGCCGCTTCTGCGCGCCCTTCGCCGGGGCGGGGATTCGGCCAAGAGCAACGTGGATGCGCTGATCGGCCTCGAGGGCGTCGTCACGACGCGGCTCACGGGGTCTGGCGGACACGTGAAGCTCTCGAATGGCGACGTCTGGACGGCGCGCGTATCTCCCTTGACCGACTCGGCCGATGTCGAACTCGGTCGACGGGTGCTCGTCACCGCGATCGACGGAGCGACGGCGTTCGTCGTTCCCACAGAAAGGACAGCCCTGTGAACAACTCGGATTCCGGGATGGTGGGCCAGATCGTCGTGATTGCGATCGTCGCCGTCATTGTGATCTTCGTGCTCGTGATTCTCGCCCGCTCAATTCGCATCATTCCGCAGGCCACCGCGGGGGTTGTCGAGAGGTTGGGCGCGTACCACAAGACGCTCGAACCAGGGCTCCGCGTTCTGGTGCCGTT
>Ga0308163_10000512_pt1 | contig 67098 bp, 60 predicted proteins | sample PhyTR1_FD_201037 | JGI IMG/M metagenome (GOLD analysis project Ga0308163, IMG submission 201037) | Phyllosphere microbial communities from UC Gill Tract Community Farm, Albany, California, United States - DLSLT.R1 | ecosystem: Host-associated > Plants > Phyllosphere > Unclassified | place: USA...
GGTAGTTGTCCGCGTCCGAGTAGTCGGGGAACCAGCCGAGCTGGTACGCCGGGTACTCGTCGTTGACGCGGGCCTTGCTGTACTGGTCCCAGATGGTGGACTGCAGGTTCACCTGGAAGAGGCCGGTCGCCTCGAGCTGCTGCTTCACCAGCGCGTACTCGTCGTCCGAGCCCGCGCCGTAGTGGTCCGGGTTGAACTGGAGCTGCAGGGCCACGGGGGTCTGCACGCCGGCGTCGGAGAGGGCCTTCGCCGCCTTGTCCGCGTCCGGTCCGCCGTCGCCGTCGCCGTACAGGCCCTTGAGCGCCTGGTTGGCGCCGGAGAGGCCGTCGGCCACGTAGGAGTAGAGCGGCGTGTAGGTGCCGTTGTAGACCTGGGTCGACAGCTCGTCGCGGTCGATGAGGTCGGCGGCGGCCGCGCGGACCGCGAGGGCCTTGGCCTCGTCGGCCTCGCCCGTCGTCTTGCCGAAGGGCTGCGTGTTCAGGTTGAACGTGATGTAGCGGATCTCGCCGCCGGGGCCGTCGATGACCTGGACGGAGTCGTCCTTCTTGAGGTCGGCGATGTCCGTGGCGCCGAGCGAGCGGCCCGCCACGTCGATCTCGCCGTTCTGGACGGCGAGCTTCATGGTCGTCTCGTCGGCGTAGTAGCGCGCGGTGACGCCGCCGTTCGCGGCCTTCGGCAGGACGCCCTGGTAGTCGGCGTTCGGCGCGTAGGCGACGAGCTGGTTGAGCTGGAAGTCGGTGATGACGTACTGGCCGGCGAACGCGTTCGCGGAGACGATGTCGGCGGGGTCCGCCAGCGCGTCGGCCGGGAACACCTCCTCGTCGACGATCGGGCCGGCGGGGCTCGAGAGCACCTGCTCGAAGGTCTGGTCGTTGGCGGTCTTCAGCGTGAAGACGACGGTGGTGTCGTCGGGCGCCGCGACGGACTCGACGTTCGCGAGGAGCGAGGACGGGCCGTTGCCGTTGTCGGCGCCGTTGGCCGCGATGGTCGCGATGCGGTCGAACGTGAACTTGACGTCGCTCGCGGTGAGCGCGTGGCCGTTCGCGAACTTCAGGTCGGGCTTGAGCTTCACGGTGAAGTCGTTCGCCGAGGTGTACTCGCCGGAGACGGCGAGGTCGGGCTCGACGTCCGGGCTGCCGTACGGGCTGTTGAACAGGAACGGGTAGACCTGGTTCTGCACCGCGAACGAGCCGTTGTCGTAGGAGCCGGCGGGGTCGAGCGACAGGACCTTGTCGGTCGTGCCGACGACGATCGAGCCGCCGCCGGACGCGCCGTCCTCGGCGAGAGGGTCGCCGGATCCGCCGGAGCAGCCGGCGAGGACGAGGGCCGCGGCGGAGAACCCGGCCGTGGCGAGCAGGACGCGTGAGCGCCGGGAGAATGCGGACGTCATGTTCCGAATGCCTCTTTCATGGAGGGGATCGCGCCCGCGCATCGGGAAGACACGGACGCTGTGCTGTGCATGATTTCTAACACACGGGAAACAGCAGTCCGGACCCCGGGGACGCGCGACGACGCTTCTTCACACGAATGAAACAAAGCCGCCGACGCGCGGCGGGGCCTATTCGCGGAGGGCGCGGCGCTCGGCCTCGACCTGCATCAGCTCGCGCTGGATCTCCTGGTAGCGCTCGCGTTCGTGCGTCGCGTCGGTGCGCTGCAGGCGGCCGATGAGATCGGCCTTCCGACGCAGCAGGTCGCGCCCGACGAGCTCGGCCGTGACGCCCTTCACGTAGATCGCGAGCTTGTCGGCGTCGCCGCGGTTCGGGAGCGGCGCGACGCCCAGCTGCTTCACCAGGGTGGCGAACGACTCGGGCACCTCGAGCGCCACGCGCGACAGCCAGTCGGCGCCGCCGAGCGCGTCCATGCTGCCGATGACGCCGTCGCGCACCACCGCGAGGCTCTCGTTGACGAAGGTGACCTGCGCCGCGCGCATGACGAGGTCGTTCCCGACGAGCTCCGGGTGCTGCAGCATCGCCATGAGCGCGTCGCGCTCGAGGCGGGTGGCGAGGTCGGTGGGCAGGTCCATGAGCGACATCGACCGGGAGCTCTCGACGACCGGGCCGTCCTCGTCGCGGCCGTGCCCGCCGGATCCGCCGCGCCCCGAGGGCGTGCCGCCCGAGCGGTCCGCGCCGTCGGCCGGCATGCTGCGGCCGGCCGTCTGCACCGCGCGGCCCACCTCGGTGAGGTCCATGCCGAGCCAGCCCGCGAGCTCGCGCGCGTAGCCCGGCCGGAGCGAGGGGTCGCGGATGTCCGCGACCACGGGCGCCGCCGCCCGGAGCGCGGCGACGCGGCCCTCGACGGTGTCGAGGTCGTGGTCGGCGAGGATCTGCTTGATGGCGAACTCGAACATGGGCTTCTTGCCCTGGATCATGCGGCGCACCGCGTCGTCGCCGCGCGTGAGGCGGAGGTCGCAGGGATCCAGCCCCTCGGGCCCGACGGCCACGTAGGTCTGGGCGGCGAAGCGCCGCTCCTCGGAGAAGGCGCGCATGGCGGCCTTCTGGCCGGCGGCGTCGGGGTCGAACGTGAACACGACCTCGCCGAGCCCGCTGTCGTCGCCGAGCACGCGGCGGAGCACCTTGATGTGGTCGACGCCGAACGACGTGCCGCACGTGGCGACCGCGGTCGTCACGCCCGCGAGGTGGCAGGCCATGACGTCGGTGTAGCCCTCGACCACGACGACCTGCCGGCCGCGGCTCACGTCGCGCTTGGCGAGGTCGAGCCCGTAGAGCACGGAGCTCTTGTGGTAGACGGGCGTCTCCGGGGTGTTGAGGTACTTGGGGCCCTTGTCGTCCTCGCGGAGGCGGCGCGCGCCGAAGCCGACCGTGGCGCCCGTGAGGTCGCGGATGGGCCAGACGAGCCGGCCGCGGAAGCGGTCGTACGCGCCGCGGTCGCCCTGGCTGAGGAGGCCCGCGGTCACGAGCTCGGCCTCGGAGTAGCCCTTGGCCTTGAGGTGCGCGGACAGCGCGTCCCAGCTCTGCGGCGCGAAGCCGACGCCGAAGCGCTGCGCCGCGCCCTGGTCGAAGCCGCGCTCCCCGAGGAAGGTGCGGCCGATCTCCGCCTCCTCGGATCCGAGCTGCTCGACGAAGAACTCGGCCGCGGCCTCGTTGGCGCCGAGCAGGCGCGACCGGTTGCCCTGGTCGGTGGCGGCCTGGCCGTCCTCGTAGTGGAGCTGGTACCCGATGCGCTGCGCCATGCGCTCGACGGCCTCGGCGAACGTGACGTGGTCCATGCGCTGGAGGAACGTGTAGACGTCGCCGCCCTCGCCGCAGCCGAAGCAGTGGTAGAAGCCGACCTGGGGCCGCACGTGGAAGCTCGGCGTGCGCTCGTCGTGGAAGGGGCAGAGGCCCTTCAGGGATCCGACGCCGGCGGACTTGAGGGTGACGTACTCCCCCACCACGTCGCCGAGGTTGACCCGGGAGCGCACCTCGTCGATGTCGCTCTTGCGGATCAGGGCCATTGGCTCATCCTACGTCCGGGGCCGTCGGCGATCCCGGGCGCGCGACCGCGCCCCGCGGGCGTCAGAAGACGGGCCGTGCGCAAAGGCGCTCGTACCAGGCGATGGCCGACTGGTCGGTGAGGCTGGCGACCTGGTCGACGATGACGCGCTTGCGCGCGCCGTCGTCCGCGGCCTCGCGCCAGTCGCCCGCGAAGCCCGGGTCGAGCTCGTCGGCGCCGCGCGCGTGCAGGGCGTCGGCGAGGCCCGCGAGCACCTCGCGCTGGCGGGCGTAGATGGGCTGGCGCGTGTTCTTCGACATGACGAACGCCGCGACGATGCCCTTGAGCACGGCGATCTCCGCCTGGATGGCCCGTGGCACCACCACGTGGGCGCCGAAGCGGATGAGGCTGCGGTCGGTGTGCGTGGCCCGCGTGAGCTGCGTGGCGGCCCCGGCGAACCGGCCGATGAGCTGGCTCGTGAGGTCCTTCAGCGCCGCCTGCGCGCCGCGGCCGCCGTCGTACTCGTCGACCCAGACGTCGAGCGAGTCGAGCCGGTCGAAGGCCTGGATGAGCTCCTCGTGCGAGTGCGCGCCGCCGATCCAGGCGACCATCGAGTCCACGAGCTCCTCGTGGTCCACGCGGGCGCCGAGCGCGCGCACGTCCACGTAGCCGCCGACGATGGCGTCCTCGAAGTCGTGCACGGAGTACGCGATGTCGTCGCTGAGGTCCATGACCTCCGCCTCGATGCAGCGGCGGCCCGTGGGCGCGCCCTCGCGGAGCCACTCGAAGGCCGCCACGTCGTCGTCGTAGAAGCCGAACTTGCCGCGGCCCGACGGATCCGGCACCGACTGCGAGCTCGGCCACGGGTACTTGCAGCTCGCGTCGAGGCTGGCGCGCGTGAGGTTGAGCCCGTAGGGCCGCCCCTCGGGCCCGATGACCTTGGGCTCGAGCCGCGTGAGCAGCCGCAGGGTCTGCGCGTTGCCCTCGAAGCCGCCGATGTCGGACGCCCAGTCGTTGAGGGCCCGCTCGCCGTTGTGGCCGAAGGGCGGATGCCCGATGTCGTGCGCGAGGCACGCGGTGTCGACCACGTCGGGGTCGAGGTCGAGGCTCGAGGCGAGCTCGCGGCCCACCTGCGCCACCTCGAGCGAGTGCGTGAGGCGGTTGCGCGCGAAGTCGAGGCCCGCCATGGGGCTGAGGACCTGGGTCTTCGCGGCGAGGCGCCGGAGCGCGCTGGAGTGCAGGAGCCGGGCGCGGTCGCGCGCGAAGTCGCTGCGGCGGGAGGAGTGCTGCTCCGGGTACCAGCGCTCGGCGTCGGTCTCGCTGTACGTGGACCGTCCGGTCATGCCCTCAGCCGCCACTGTTGTGGATCTCCCCGTCCGCGATGTCCATCGCATCCTGCGCGTCGATGTCGCGGCTCTCGAGCCACCGGTCCGGCAGCGCCGTGCGCTTCATGCTGCCCTGGCGGCCGCGCGCGCCCTCGGCGCCCGCACCCGGGTAGGGCTGGTCGCGGTCGAGGGTGGCGAGCAGGCCGTCGATCTCCTCGAGCGACGACGCCGAGGCGAGCGCCGCTCGCAGGTCGCCGCCGACGGGATAGCCCTTGAAGTACCAGGCCACGTGCTTGCGCGCGTCGCGGCAGCCGCGCTCCTCGCTCTCGAAGAACTCGGCGAGGAGCTCGACGTGGCGGCGGAAGGTGTCGGCCACGGCGCCCTGCGAGGGGTGCGCGCGGGGCGTGTCGGCGGGATCGAGGCCGGCGGCGCGGGCGTGGAACGCCGCCGCGAGGTCGCCGAAAAGCCAGGGGCGGCCGAGGCAGCCGCGGCCGACGACCACGCCGTCGGCGCCGGTCTCGTCCATCATGCGGATGGCGTCCTCCGCGGCCCAGATGTCGCCGTTGCCGAGGACGGGCACGCTCGTGATGGCCTGCTTGAGCTTCGCGATGGCCGACCAGTCGGCGTGGCCGCTGTAGTAGTCGCTCGCCGTGCGGGCGTGCAGCGCGATGGAGGCGACGCCCGCGGCCTCGGCGGCGCGGCCGGCCTCGAGGTAGGTGAGGTGGTCGGCGTCGATGCCCTTGCGCATCTTGACCGTGAGCGGCACGTCGCCCGCGGCCTTCACGGCGCCCTCGACGATGTCGGTGAAGAGCCCGAGCTTCCACGGCAGCGCCGCTCCCCCGCCCTTGCGCGTGACCTTGGGCACGGGGCAGCCGAAGTTGAGGTCGATGTGGTCGGCCCGGTCCTCGGCGACGAGCATGGTGACGGCCTCGCGCACGGTCTTCGGGTCGACCCCGTAGAGCTGGATGGAGCGGACCTTCTCGGACGGGTGGTGCGTGATGAGCCGCATGGACTCGGGGGTGCGCTCGACGAGCGCGCGGCTCGTGATCATCTCGCTGACGTAGAGGCCGGCGCCGAACTCGCGGCAGAGGCGGCGGAAGGCGGTGTTCGTGATGCCGGCCATGGGCGCGAGCACCACGGGCACGTCGAGCGGGATGCCGCCGATGCGGAGGGCCGGCTCGGCGGCGGGCGCGGGCGCGCCGGGCGCGTCGGCGGCGGAGGGCACGGGGGTGAGGGTCGGAGAGGACATGACGGCTCGATTCTCCCAGACGGGACGGCGGGCGGCGGACGCGGGCGGGCATCCGCCCCGGGAGGCGGACCGAGCCGCCTGGGGAGGGACGGTCAGATGGCGCGGCCGGAGTCGATGGCGTCGCGCACGCGCGCGAGGTCGGCGGCGGGATCCGCGTCCGCGGCGGCTCCGGACGCGGCGGCGGCCGGGTCGGCGCCCATGCCGGGCACGAGGCACGCGTCGCCCTCGCAGGCGGCGGCGTCGGCGGATCCGCGCATCGCGAGCAGCGGGACCTGCGGCGCCGGCGTCGCGGCCGGCGCGACCACGGGCAGCGTCCCGGTGGCGGGCGCGGCGCTCATCGCGTCGCCTCCTCGCCCGCGACGACGCGCACGGTCTCGCCGTCGCGCGCGGCCAGCGCCTCGGCGAGGGCGGACGCGAAGACCGTCGGGTCCTGCGCGCCGGAGATGCCGAAGCGCTCGTCGACCACGAAGAAGGGCACGCCCTGGATCCCGTAGGCCACGGCCTGGGCCTGGTCGGCCCGCACGTCGTCGAGGTGGCGGTGCGATTCGAGCGCCGCGCGCGCCGCGTCCGCGTCGAGGCCGACCTCGGCCGCGAGCTCGACGAGGTCCGCGACGCGTCCGACGTGGCGCCCCTCGGTGAAGTACGCGGACAGCAGGCGTTCGACCATCTCGAGCTGCAGCCCGTGGGCCCGCGCGTGGTGGAGCAGCTCGTGCGCGAGCACCGTGTTGGTGTGCTGCAGCGCGTCGTAGTCGTAGGCGAGGCCCTCGGCGGCGGCCAGCGCGGTCATGTCGGCGAGCATGGTGCGGACGCGCTCGGCCGGGATGCCCTTGTGCCCGGCGAGGAAGTCCACCTCGGTGCCGGCGAAGTCGACCGGGGTGTCGGGCGCGAGCTCGAAGGAGCGGTAGGTGACCTCGACCGCCGGGGCGTCGGGCGTCTGCGCCGCGAACGCCCGGACGCCGGCCTCGAACCGCCGCTTGCCGACGTAGCACCACGGGCAGGCGATGTCGGACCAGACGTCGACGCGGAGGGCGGGCAGGGCGGAGGCGGGGGTGTCGGTCACGGGTGGGCAACCCGTCGGGAAGGCGGGGCATTCCCGCGGTGTTGCCCGAGCATGGCCGACAGCTCCCCCGCCCCCGTCCCGTCCGGATCCGACGACGCCGCTCCCCGCGGACGCGCGCGCGTGCTCGCCCACGCCGCGCGCCTCGGGATCGACGTCGAGGTCGTCGAGCGCCCCGACGCCTCCTCGCTCGAGGAGGCCGCCGCGGGCCTCGGCATCCGCCCGTCGCATCTCGTGAAGTCGCTCGTCGTGAAGCGCCACGACGGCGCGCTGCTCCTCGCGCTCGTGCCGGGCGACCGGCAGATCAGCTGGGCGAAGCTGCGCGCGCTCGTGGGCGTCAACAAGCTCTCGATGCCGGCACCCGAGGTCGCGCTCGAGGCGACGGGCTACGCGCGCGGCACCATCACGCCGCTCGGCGCGGAGGGCGACCTGCCGGTGTACGCCGACGAGCGGGTCCGCGGCCGCCGCATCGGCATGGGCGCGGGCGAGCACGGCGTCTCGGCGCTCGTGGACGCGGACGCGCTCGTCGCGGCGCTCGACGCGACCGTGGGCGACATCACCGACGAGCTGACGATCCGCCGCCCCTGATCCCGCGCGAGGCGGGATGGGGGACGGCGGACCGGTCGTGCGCGGAGCGGGTCAGGCGCCGATGAGCTGCCCGGCCAGGTACCCCATGAGCTCGTCGAGCGGGATGCGCTCCTGCGCCATGGTGTCGCGCTCGCGCACCGTGACGGCCTTGTCGTCGAGCGTGTCGAAGTCGACCGTGACGCAGAACGGCGTGCCGATCTCGTCCTGGCGGCGGTAGCGGCGGCCGATGGCGCCCGCGTCGTCGAACTCGATGTTCCAGACCTTGCGGAGCTCGGCGGCCAGCTCGCGCGCGACCGGCGACAGCCGCTCGTTGCGCGACAGCGGCAGCACCGCGACCTTCACGGGCGCGAGTCGGCGGTCGAGGCGGAGGACCGTGCGCTTGTCGACGCCGCCCTTCGCGTTCGGCGCCTCGTCCTCGTGGTACGCATCCACCAGGAACGCCATCATTGAGCGGGTGAGGCCGGCCGCGGGCTCGATGACGTACGGGATCCAGCGCTCGTTCTTCGTCTGGTCGAAGTAGGAGAGGTCCTGGCCGGACGCCTCGGAGTGCGTGCGCAGGTCGTAGTCGGTGCGGTTCGCGATGCCCTCGAGCTCGCCCCACGCGCCGCCCGTGAAGCCGAAGCGGTACTCGATGTCGACCGTGCGGGTCGAGTAGTGCGAGAGCTTCTCCGCGGGGTGCTCGAAGAGGCGGAGGTTCTCGGGGTCGATGCCGAGGTCGGTGTACCAGGCGTAGCGCTGGTCGATCCAGTACTGGTGCCACTCGGCGTCGGTCCCGGGCTCGACGAAGAACTCCATCTCCATCTGCTCGAACTCGCGCGTGCGGAAGATCCAGTTCTGCGGCGTGATCTCGTTGCGGAAGCTCTTGCCGATCTGGCCGATGCCGAAGGGCGGCTTCTGGCGCGCGGCGCTCAGGACGTTGGCGAAGTTGACGAAGATGCCCTGCGCCGTCTCGGGCCGGAGGTAGTGCATGCCCTCCTGGTTGTCGACCGGTCCCAGGAAGGTCTTGAGGAGGCCGGAGAAGTTCTGCGGCTCGGTCCAGGAGCCGGGCTGGCCGGTGTCCGGGTCGTTGACGTCGGCGAGGCCGTTGACGGGCGGGTGCCCGTGCTTCGCCTCGTACGCCTCGAGGAGGTGGTCGGCGCGGTAGCGCTTGTGCGTGTGCAGCGACTCGACCAACGGGTCGCTGAAGACCTCGACGTGGCCGGAGGCCTCCCACACGCGGCGCGGCAGGATGACCGAGGAGTCGAGGCCCACGACGTCGTCGCGGCCGTTGACCATCGTCTGCCACCACTGGCGCTTGATGTTCTCCTTGAGCGCCACGCCGAGCGGCCCGTAGTCCCACGCGGAGCGCGAGCCGCCGTAGATCTCACCCGCCTGGAAGACGAACCCGCGCCGCTTGGCGAGGTTGATGACCGGGTCGAGACGCGAGGGGGTTGCCACGTTTGCTCCTTGGTGGGGCCGGACTGGGTGCCCGGTCGGCGGACGGCGACCGCCGGCGGGGCGCCGGCGTCGCCGGGGGAAAGGCGGGCCCCAGTCTACGGGCGCGGGTCGCTCAGTCCTCGTCGCCCGCGGACCGGCGGTGCGCCAGCTCGACGATGCGGACGGTCTCGAGCGCGTCGCGCGGCTCCACCGGCACGGGTCCGCGGCCGCGGACGGCGTCGGCCATCGCCGCGTAGAAGTCGGTGTAGCGGCCGCGCTCGGTGGGGATCCGCTCGCCCGCGGGGTCGCCCGCCGCCTCGACGAGGGTCCCCCAGTCGGACTCCGGCGCCTCGCCGAAGCCGGCGTCGGTCGGCGCCGCGCCGTCCTTGAGGAGCGGCTCCTGCGGGTCGAGCCCGTGCACGGCGTACGCGCCGGCGGTGCCGAGCACGCGGAACCGGGGGCCCGCGAGGGCGGCGACGCGGCTGACGGTGATGTGCGATTGCACGCCCGACTCGTGCAGCAGCGAGTAGAAGGCGTCGTCGTCGCTGGCGGATCCGTCGCGGACGGTCGCGAGCTCGGAGGCGAAGTCGACGACCGGGCCGAAGAGCTGGAGCGCCTGGTCGATGAGGTGGCTGCCGAGGTCGTAGGAGATGCCGGCGGCGTCGGCCGGGGTCTCGCGGTCCTGCCAGCGGTCGCGGACGGGCCCGCCCCAGCGCTCGAAGGTCGACTCGAAGCGGTGCACGTCGCCCAGGCGTCCGGACTCGATGAGGCGGCGGACGGTGAGGAAGTCACCGTCGAGGCGGCGGTTCTGGAAGACGGAGAAGGCGACGCCGAGCGCCTCGGCGCGCTCGATGAGCATGAGCGCCTCGTCGACGGTCGCGACGAACGGCTTGTCCATCACGACGGCGAGGTGCGCGTCGAGCGCCTGGAGGCCCTGCTGGAGGTGCGCGGAGGCGGGCGACGCGATGACGACCATGTCGAGCTCGGCGGACCGCGCGAACAGCTCGTCGGCGGAGGCGACGACGTCGGCGCCGGGGTGGCGCTCGCGCACGAGGGCCGCGCGGTCGGGGTCGGACGTGGACACCAGCGCGATGCGGTACTCCGGGCTCGCCTCGAGGAACGGCGCGTGGAAGACCCGGCCGGCGAGCCCGTAGCCGACGATCCCGACGCGGATGGGCGCGTCGGCGGCGGCGTCGGCGGCGGGGTCGGACGGGGCGGCGGGGGCGGTGTCGGGTGTGCTCACCCGTCCGATGCTACTGAGCGCCGGCCTCCCGGTCGCCGGCGTCCGGGGCGTCGGGATCCTCCGCGGACCCCTCGTCGTCGCCTGCCGCGTGCGCGTCGACCGCGCCGCCGAAGCGCCGGTCGCGGTGGACGTAGCTCTCGACGGCGTCCCAGAGGTCCTTCCGCCGGAAGTCGGGCCAGAGCCGGTCGAGGAACACCATCTCGGCGTACGCCGACTGCCAGAGCAGGAAGTTGCTCGTGCGCTGCTCGCCGGAGCTGCGGATGAAGAGGTCGACGTCCGGCACGTCCGGCAGGTAGAGGTAGCGCTGGATCGTGCGCTCGTCGACGCGCGACGCCTTGAGCCGGCCGGCGTCCACGTCCTCCGCGATGCGCTTGACGGCGTCGCCGATCTCGGTGCGCCCGCCGTAGTTGATGCACATCGTGAGCGTCATGCCGGTGTTGTCCTTGGTCATCTCCTCGGCGACCCGCAGGTCGTCGATGACGCTGCGCCAGAGGCGGGGGCGGCGGCCGGCCCAGCGGATCCGGACGTTCCAGGCGTTCAGCTGGTCGCGGCGGCGGTGGATCACGTCGCGGTTGAAGCCCATGAGGAAGCGGACCTCCGCGGGCGAGCGCTTCCAGTTCTCGGTCGAGAACGCGTACACGGACAGGTGCGTCGCGCCGAGCTGCACGGCGCCGGCGACCGTGTCGAACCAGGCCTCCTCGCCCGCCTGGTGCCCGGCGGTGCGCGGGAGGCCGCGCTGGTTGGCCCAGCGGCCGTTGCCGTCCATCACGACCGCGATGTGCTTCGGCACGAGCTCGGCGGGGATGGCGGGCGGCCGCTCCCCCGTCCAGTCGAGCGGCAGGTCGGTGCGGCCGGGGACCTCGGGGCGTCGGCTCATGGGGTCGTCTCCTGTGCTCGGGATCGGTCGGCGGGGTCGGTGGTCGCGCGGGCGGCGGTCGCGTCGTCGGGCTCGGCGTCGCGCGGCGTGGCCCGCACGACGGACGCGGTCGCGGCGGCGAGGGCGGCGGCGGGATCCGGGTCGGCGCCGTCGAGGTCGGGCGCGTCGAGCGGCACGGGCTGCTCGGTCGGCGGCAGCAGCTGGCGGGCGTCGCTGCGGTCGACGAGGCCGAGCGAGCGGATCCCCCGGTCGAGGTGCCACTGCGCGTACGCCGCGACGACGCCGCTCGCGCGCGCCTGGGACCGCAGCGTCGCCGCCTCGGCGTGCCGCCAGTCGCCCGTGAGGAGGGCAGACAGAAGCGCGAGGGTGGCGGGGTCGAGGCGCGGGGATCCGGGCGGGGCGGCCGCGTCGGCGACCACGCCGCCGAGCTGCACGACGAACGCGGAGTGGGGTCCGGGCGCGCCCGTGACCGCGCAGTCCTGGAAGCTGGGCGCCCAGCCCGCCATCGAGAGGCTCCGCAGCAGGTACGAGTCGAGCGTGAGGCTCGCGCCGTGCTCCCGGCGGCTCAGCGACCGGAGCGCGCCGACGAGGAGCAGGTACTGCTGCAGCGACCCCTCGTCCTCGGTGACGCGGTCGGCCGTCTCCACCATCGCGCTGGCCGCCGTGTAGCTGCCGTAGTCGGTCGCGATGAGGGCGCCGTAGGAGGCGATGGACTCGGCCTGCGTGATGATGTCGAGCGTCCGGCCCTCGAAGAACTGCGCGTCGGCGACCATGAAGGGCTCGAGCCGCGCGCCGAACTTCGACTGCGTGCGGCGCACGCCCTTCGCGACCGCGCGGATCTTACCGTGCTGCCGCGAGAGCATCGTGACGATCCGGTCCGCCTCGCCCAGCTTGTGGGTGCGCAGGACGACGATCTCGTCACGGTAGAGGGGCACCTGTCGATTATCCGCCCCGCGGCCGGGCTCCCCCTCCGCCGCCGCGCGGGGCGGGTCCGGTCCGCCCGGCGTCACGCGTCCGGGAGCGACGCCCGCGCTGTGCTATCAAGGGGAGGCCATGGATCCCGTCCCCCTCACCATCCCGCTGTGGGCGGACCTCCTGGCGGTGAGCATCGGCAGCCTCCAGGGCGCCATGTTCGCGGCGGGCTTCCGCGACCGGCGGCTCGACCTGCTGGGCGTCGCCATCATCGGCACGGCCACCGGGCTCGGCGGCGGCCTCCTCCGCGACGTGTTCCTCAACGTCACGCCGGCGGCGCTCTCCAGCAACTGGCTCATGCTCGTCGCCGTGGCCGCGGCCCTCGGCGGCATGCTGCTCGAGCGGATCTTCACCCGGCTCGACGTCGTCATCACCGTGCTCGACGCGCTCACCATCGGGCTCTTCTGCGCCATCGGCACGTCGAAGGCGATGGCCGCCGGCGTCCCGGAGGTGCCCGCCGTGTTCATCGGCGTCGTCTCGGCGGTCGGCGGCTCGTTCGTGCGCGATCTCCTGCTCAACCTGCCCATCGCCATGATGCACGTCGGCTCGCTCTACGCGGTCGCCGCCGGCGTGGGCGCGATCATCGTGGTCGCGCTGGCCGCGTTCGGCGTGCCGATGTGGGTCGCCGCCATCGTGTGCGTCGCGGTCACCGCCACCACGCGGCTCCTCGCGGTGCGCTTCGGCTGGAGCCTGCCCGAGCAGCGGGCGCTCAGTCGCCTGCGGTTCACGGCGTTGCGCCGTCCGCGTCCGCGCCGCTGACCCGGCGCGACGGGAGCCCGCACGCGTCGCTCCCCGCACCGAGGACCGCGTGCACGACGACGGCCGGGCGTCGCCGCCCGGCCGTCGTCGTGGTCGTGCCCCGCGGATCAGACCGCGGCCAGCTCCGGCTCGCGCACGCTGCGGCGGATCGCCCGGTTGACGCCCGAGACGATGGCCTCGAGCGACGCCGTGGAGCTGTCCTCGTCGATGCCGACGCCCCAGAGGCGCACGCCCTCGACCTCGAGCTCCACGTAGGACGCGGCCAGCGCGTCGCCGCTCGCGCTGAGGGCGTGCTCCACGTAGTCGAGGAGGCGCACGTCGACGCCCTGGTCGGCGAGCACCTGCAGGAACGCCGCGATCGGCCCGTTGCCCGCGGCGGACGCCTGCCGCACCTCGTCGCCGTCGCGGAGCTCGACGTCCAGGGAGACGGATCCGCCCATGTCGCTCGAGGTGCGCGTGGAGGTGAGCTCGAACCGGCCCCACTTCTCCTCGACGCGGTCCAGCGGCGCGGGGAGGTACTCGTCCTGGAAGATCGACCAGATCTGCGCGCTCGTGACCTCGCCGCCCTCGGCGTCGGTCTTCGCCTGCACGACGCCGGAGAACTCGATCTGCAGCCGGCGCGGCAGGTCGAGCGAGTGGTCGGCCTTCAGCAGGTAGGCGACGCCGCCCTTGCCGGACTGGGAGTTGACGCGGATCACGGCCTCATAGGAGCGGCCGAGGTCCTGCGGGTCCACCGGCAGGTAGGGCACGGCCCACGGGATCTCGTCGACCGTCTTCCCCTGGGACGCGGCGTCGACGGCCATGGCCTCGAAGCCCTTCTTGATGGCGTCCTGGTGCGACCCGCTGAACGCGGTGTAGACGAGGTCGCCCGCCCAGGGGCTCCGCTCGGGCACGGCCAGCTGGTTGCAGTGCTCGGCGGTGCGCTTGATGCCGTCGAGGTCGCTGAAGTCGATCTCGGGGTCGATGCCCTGCGTGAACAGGTTGATGCCGAGGGCGACGAGGTCGACGTTGCCGGTCCGCTCGCCGTTGCCGAACAGGCAGCCCTCGATGCGGTCGGCGCCGGCCAGGTAGCCGAGCTCGGCGGCGGCGACGGCCGTGCCGCGGTCGTTGTGCGGGTGCAGCGACACGATGACCTCGTCGCGGCGGTCGATGTGGCGGCACATCCACTCGATGGAGTCGGCGTAGACGTTCGGGGTCGCCATCTCCACGGTCGCCGGCAGGTTGAGGATCACCTTGCGCTCGGGGGTCGGGTCGAGGACCTCGACGACCCGGTTGCAGATCTCGGCCGCGAACTCGAGCTCGGTGCCCGTGTAGCTCTCCGGCGAGTACTCGTAGTAGACGTCAACGTCGGGGATCGTCTCCTCGTACCGCTTGCAGAGGCGCGCGCCCTCGAGCGCGATGTCGATGATCCCCTGGCGGTCTGTGCGGAACACCACGTCGCGCTGCAGCACGCTCGTGGAGTTGTAGAGGTGGACGATGGCCTGCTTCGCGCCGCGGATCGACTCGTAGGTGCGGGCGATGAGGTGCTCGCGCGCCTGCGTGAGCACCTGGATGGTGACGTCGTCGGGGATCGCGCCCTCCTCGATGAGGCTGCGCACGAAGTCGAAGTCGGTCTGGCTGGCCGACGGGAAGCCGACCTCGATCTCCTTGTAGCCCATCCGCACGAGCAGGTCGAACATGATCCGCTTGCGCTCGGGGCTCATCGGGTCGATGAGGGCCTGGTTGCCGTCGCGGAGGTCGACCGCGCACCAGCGCGGGGCCTGGGTGATCCGGCGGGCGGGCCAGGTGCGGTCGGGCAGCTCCACGGTGATCTGCTCGTGGAACGGGCGGTACTTGTGGATCGGCATCCCGCTGGGGGTCTGCGTGCTCTTCATGGTCGTCTCCTCGTCGATGTCGGGTCAGCCGTGACGGGACTCCGCGACGAGGAGGGCCGGATCAGGCCTCGCCGCGGCGACTAAGGAGGAGGCGGCCGGACTGCATGCGTCCACGGTACACCGGCCTCCGGGCGGTCCGCACCCGCGGGCGCGCGGCCGCGTCGGTCAGCGGGCGGAGCGGAGCACGCGCGTGAGGTCGCGCACCGACGTGGACGGCAGGTAGGCGCGCGTGAGAGCGAGCCCGATGGTGGGCAGCGCCGTCGCGTCCGGGTAGGCCATGATCAGCGGCACCAGCTCCGGCTGGAACTTGCGCTTGAACTCCAGCAGCGAGCGGAAGCCGTACACGGGCTCCAGCGAGTCCGCGAGGAACTCGAGGATCCGCTCCACCGCGCTCTCCCGGCGCTCCTCCCCCGGCGCGTCCGACTCCGCGGCGGAGGACGCGGCCCGGGTCTGCGCGAGGGGCGCGGCGGACAGGCTCATGAACTCGATGCCGTCTTCCTTCATGCGCATCGCGGAGCGGGCGATGAGGAACTCCATCACGCCGTTGATGCCGTCGGGCCGGCGCCGCATGAAGTCGAGCGTCCAGCCGACCACCTGTCCGTCGCGCCAGGTGGGGAGCCAGCTCGTGGCCGCCTGCACCCGGTCGTCGGCGTCGACCGCGAGCATGAGACGCACCTGCGGGTCGCGCAGCTCCTCGACGCCGCCGAGCGTGAAGCCCATCTCGGGCAGCTCCTTCTCGGCGACCCACTCCTCGGACATCTGGTCGATCTGGCCCGCCCAGGCCAGCGGCAGCTCGCCCCACGTGGTCCACTCGGCGCGGATCCCCGCCCGGTCGGCGCGGTTGATCGAGGTGCGCACGTCCTGCCACTTCTTGCCCGTGGTCTGCCACGTGCCCGGGCGCACGACCGTCTCCTCGGCGACGACGAGCGTCTCCCAGCCCATGTCGCGGAAGATCGGGGTGAGGGTCGCGGGCACGCTGTAGAAGACCGGCGTCCAGCCGTTGTCGTCGGCGTAGCGCGCGAACTGGCCGAGGACGTCGCGGAGGGCCCGCGCGTCGTCGTCGGGCGCGCCGAAGGGCGCCGCCGTGGTGATCGCGACGCTGCCCACCACGCGGTAGGCGACGACCGTGGCCCCGTCCGCCGCGATCCAGTACGAGTTGCCGGGCCAGGTGGCCATGTGCGAGAGCGATCCGATCGCCCCGCGCTGGAGCGCCGGGTGCACGAGCGACGCGGCCCGGGGCACGGCGGCCATGCGGACGTCCGCGATGGCCCGGAGGCTCGCGATCACGAGGATGATCCAGAACGCGGGGCCGACGCCGCGGTACACCACGTCGGTGATCGGGTCCGTCGGCAGGAAGTCGAGCGACTCGCCGCGGAGGAACGACGCCGGGATGAAGCGGTCGGGCGCCTCCGCCACCAGGTCGTTGAGGTCGACGGTGCGCGTGAAGCCGTCCGCCAGCGCGAGGCCGACGCCCACGAAGAGCGCCATGAGGCCCGCGAGCGCCGCGCCCACCGTGATGAGGAAGCGGCGGATGGCCGGGGCCGTGGAGAGGATCGTGAAGTGCCGCCGCATCAGCACGAGCACGATGGCGCTGCCGAGCGGCAGCAGCACGGACGCCACGAGCGCCGCCACCGCCTCGGGGTGCGCGGACGGGGACGCGGACAGGCGGGGCGAGACCATGTCGCGGTGCACGAGCATCCCGAAGGCGTACGCCGACAGGACGGCGAGCAGCGCGTTGACCGCGACGGCGAGCCACACGGCGAAGCGGCGCCCCCGGGCGAGGCCGTAGGCGGCGACGAGGAGGGCGAGCAGCGGGGCGACGGACAGCAGGATCGGGCCCACGCCGCCGCCGATGCGGGCCAGCATGATCTCCTGCAGGCAGTCGTGCGTGAAGTCGCTCGACAGGCAGCGCGTGGAGATGGCGTCGCCCGGAACGCGGTCGTCGACGAACAGGAGCGCGATGGGCGCGAGCGGCCCGTAGCGGCTCCGCGACAGCAGGGCGATGGCCGGGCCGGTGCCGAGGATGCCGACGACGGCGGCGAGGATCACCCGCACCTCGTGGTGGGAGCTGCGCTGCCAGCGCGCGCCGCCGCCCGGCCGGTGGAGGAGCCCGCCCGCGACGCCGCCCGCGATGATCGCGAGGAGCCGGTACAGGTCCGACGGCTGCCCGGAGTACAGCAGGAACACGAGCACCACGACCGCGAGGACCACGCGGATGCGCCGCCGCCACAGCACCCCGGCCCACGCGCTCGAGAGGGCGAGGACGCCGGCCACCGCCGTGAGCGGATCCGCCGTGGCGATGCCGCGCACGCCGTGCGACCACAGCTCGCCGTCGACGAGGCCCTGCGCCTGCACCGCGATGCCGAGGAGCGATCCGACGGTGCCCGTGAGGACGAAGCCGAGGAGGGTGCGCCACCAGCCCATCAGCCGCTCGGCGGCGCCGACGAGCACGAGGACGGCGAGGAGGGAGACGACGAGCTCGACGGGCCCGTCCGTGAGGAAGGCGGCGGTCGCGGTCGTCCACCAGTGGCCGCGTTCGACGACCGGGACGTAGCCCGTCGCCAGGTCGTGGTGGATCACGTGCGCCCAGTGGTCGGACACGGCCGGGAGCACGCCGAGCAGCAGGATCACGGCCGCGATGCCCAGGGTCACCGGCTGGGCCAGGAGCCGGGCGGCCAGCGCGCGGGCGGCGCCCCGGACGGTGAGGATGCGGGGGCGGGCGCTCATCGCGTGAGCCCCAGCCGCTGCGCGAGCGTCGGGGTGACGTCGGCGACGCAGAGGTTGACGGCCCCCCAGTCGTGCGCGCGTCCCGGTGCCGTGCTCATCCGCGTGACCATGCCCGCGGCCTGGGCCGCTGCCTGCACCTGCTCGACCTCGGGCCGGTACTGCTGGTCGTTCTCGCCGACGCAGAAGTACGCCGCGCTGTCCTCGTAGGGGCGCCTGGCCTCCATGATGGCCGCCGGGAACGCCGCCGCGTACTGCGCCTGGGAGCCGCCGAAGCCGGCTGCCACGGTGTCGCCGCCGCGCGACGGGGCGACCTCGCCGGAGATGTCGACGAACGTGCCGAAGAGGTCGGGGTGCGACGACCCGAGCTGCGCCGCGCACGTGCCGCCCTGCGAGAAGCCGAGCACCGCCCAGTGGTCGCGACCGGGCAGCACGCGCAGGTGGGCGGTGATCCACGCCGGGACGTCCACCGTCAGGTACGTGTCGGTGTTCCCGAGGGGCGAGTCGACGCACATCGGGTTGGCGCCCTGCGCCCCGAGCTGGTCGGGGATCACCACGATGGGCGCGAGGCCCCCGTGCGTCGCAGCGAAGCGGTCGAGGACCTTGTCCATGCGGCCCGAGTCGACGAGGTCGAGCGGGGAGCCGGGCTGCCCGGACATGGCCACGACCACGGGCAGCGCGGGGGCGTCGGCCACCAGCGCCGCGGGCGGCAGGTACACGAGCGCGTCGCGGGCGGGGAACCCGGACTGGGTGCCCGGGATGGTGACGCTGCCGACGCGGCCCCGCGGGGGCAGGTTCTCCTGGGCCTTCCAGGTCTCCTCCACCGGGTCGCTCGACGCCGGCTCGGCGGCGGGGTCCTCGGGACCCGCGACGGACGACAGGTCGAGCGGTCCGATGCGCGAGAGGCCGAACGCGGCCGCGATGTTCGGGTACTCCTGGATGTCCGCGTTGATCCCCACGGCGGCCGAGAACGCCACCGCGGGCACGGTCACGGCCGCGACGACCGCGTGCAGGACGCGCAGGCGGCGCGGCGCCGGACCGAGTCCGCCGACGCCCGTGACCGCGCGCCTGCTGCCGAGCAGCGTGACGACGGCGAGCCCGAGCCCGAGCCCGCCGAGGGCCGTCCACGCCCGCGTCGGGCCGGACAGGATGACGCCGAAGAGGTCGAGGGCGTCGCCGAGGATCCAGGTGAGGGCGAGGCCGGCGACGGCGCCGGTCGCGGCGCCGATGAGGAGCGCGCGCCGGGTGCGCCGGGGATCCGCGCTGCGGGCGCCGGTGCGCAGGCGCGCCCGGCGGGCGATGACGGCGAGGAGCACGAAGACGACGATCGAGCCGACCGTCGACGCGGTCACGAACGACGCCGAGATGATCGGCAGGTCGGCGAGGTCGTGGAGCACGGGAGGTTCCTCTGGAACGGGGAGCGGTGGCGGCGATCGAATCTAGCCCACCGGCCCGGGCGGACCCGGGTGGGCGTGCAGAGCGGCTAGGCGCGCGGCTGCGTCCCCGTGAGCCGGTGCTCGAAGGCGAAGACCACGAGTTGCACGCGGTCGCGGAGGCTGAGCTTCGCGAGGATGCGGCTCACGTGGGTCTTCACGGTCGCCTCGCTGAGGAACTCGGCCTGCGCGATCTCGGCGTTGCTGAGCCCGCGCGCCGCCAGGACGAAGATCTCGCGCTCCCGGGAGGTCAGCGCGGCGAACGCGGGCGGCGCGACGCGCGGCTGGGATCCGGGGTCGAAGTGCTCGAGCAGCTGGCGGGTCGCGGAGGCCGCGATGACCGAGTTGCCGGCGTGGACCGTGCGGATGGCGGCGAGCAGGAACTCGGGGTCGGCGTCCTTCAGCACGAAGCCGCTCGCGCCGGCGCGGATGGCGCGCGCGGCGCTCTCGTCGAGGTCGAAGGTGGTCAGCACGAGGATCCGCGGCGGCCGCTCGCCCCGGGCGTCCGCCGCGCGCAGCACCTCGGCGGTCGCGTGGATGCCGTCCATCACGGGCATGCGGATGTCCATGAGGATCACGTCCGGCCGCTGCTCCCGCGCGAGGCCCACGGCCTCCTCGCCGTTGGCCGCCTCCCCGGCGAACTCGAGGTCGGGTTGCGAGGAGATGAGCATGCGGACGCCCGTGCGGAACAGGGCCTGGTCGTCGACCAGGGCGACGCGGATGGGGGGTGTCGGCACGGGGGTCCTTCTGTCGGAGCGGAGCGGGCGGGGTGGAGCGGCTGTGCGGTGCGGCGGAGGGCCGGGTCAGGGCCGCGCGGGCGGGTCGTCGGCGGCGCGCCGGGCCGCGGCCGCGACGCCACGGGCGGCGGCGGTGCGGTGCGGGCTGACGGCGGCGCCCAGCGTCGCGGTGCCGGCGGCGGCCGCCTCGGGCGGGAAGAGCTCGTCGAGCGTGAGCGGCCGGCTGCGGGCGTCGGGTCCGGTCGCGGCCTCGGCGCCGGCGACCGGCACGCGCGGGACGGGCCGGGTCGCCGGCGCGAAGGGGACCCACGCCGAGACCGTCCACACGCCGTCGCGCACGCCCGCGGAGAACCGGCCGCCGGACAGCGTCGCGCGCTCGCGCATGCCCGCGAGCCCGTGGCCGACCGGCTGCGGGGAGGTCGCGGGAGCGGGCGGCAGCACGGGCAGCGCGATGATCCCGGTGGTGGTGCGCGGCGGCCGGACCGGGTCCGGCAGCGTGCGGCTGCGCACCGCGACCGACACGCCGTCGGGCTCCCACGCCAGCTCCACGTCGACGGGATGCGCGACGTCGCCGTGCCGCAGCACGTTGGTGAGCGCCTCCTGCACGATCCGGTAGACGGCGAGCTGCTGGCCGGTGCCGAACGCGCCCGGCTCCCCCGTCTCGACGAAGGCGATCGTGAGGCCCGTGGAGCGCATCTGCTCGATGAGGTCTCTGAGCTCCTTGAGCTCGGGCTGCGGGCTGTCGTCGGAGCTGTGCCGGAGCTGCGCCAGGAGGATCCGCACGTCGCCCAGCGCCTGCCGGGCGGTCGTGGAGATGGTGCGGAGCGCCTGGTCCGACGCCTCGGGATCCACGAGCCGGGCGTAGCGCGCGCCGTCGGCCTGGGCGATCACGACGGCCAGCGAGTGCGCGACCACGTCGTGCATGTCCCGGGCGATGCGGTTCCGCTCCTGCTCGACCACGACGTCGTGCAGCGCCCGCGCCTGGTCGCGCTCGGCGGTCTCCTGCGCGCTCCGGCTGGCATGCGACGCGCGCGACGCGACGACGAGTCGGCCCGCCGTCCACGAGGCGAGCAGCACGCTCCAGGCGCAGAGGAGGAGGAAGAGCACGAGGGTCGCGTACGCCGTCCACTCCCCCGTGCTGAAGGCCGCGCTGCCGATGGGCACGCGCCCGGACTCGTACGAGAGGTAGAGGGCGGCGACGACGCCGCCGACGAGCGCCGAGGCGAGGCCGAGCGCGCGCACGAGCCGGCCCCCGTAGGCGGCGGTGCAGTAGACGACGCCCGCGACGGCGAGGTCGCCGGGCTCGACGCCCACGCCCGCGCCCATCTGGATGACGGCGCCCGCCCACGCGACGGCGAGCGAGAGGCCGGGCGACAGGCGGCGCACGGCGAGGGCAGCGCCCATGACGAGCACGAGGACGAGGGAGACCGGCGAGGTCGTGAACGAGAAGACGCCGAAGGCGCCGGCGGCCATGACGCCGATCGACCCGGGGGCGAGGAGGGCGACGAACGCCACGGCGAGGACGACGTCGAGGACGACCTGGTACCTCGGGATCCTGCGCAGCATGGGACCACCGTACGGGCCGCGCCCGGCGGATGCGCCCGCCTCGGTCGAGGATCCGCGGCCCGTCGCCCCGATCTCATCCGCGCGATGTACGCGCGGCGGCCGACGGGCGGCCGCGCCACCGGGAGGCCCGGCCGCCGGTCAGAAGCCGAGGCGGCCGAGCAGCTTCGGGTCGCGCTGCCAGTCCTTGGCGATCTTCACCCGCAGCGAGAGGAAGACGCGCTTCCCGACGAGCGGCTCGATCTGGGCGCGCGCCACCTGGCCCACGTGCTTGAGCCGCGACCCCTGGGCGCCGATGACGATGCCCTTCTGGCTGTCGCGCTCGACGAAGAGGTTCGCGTAGATCTCGAGGAGCTCCTTGTCCTCGCGCTCGATCATGTCGTCGATCGTGACGGCGAGGGAGTGCGGGAGCTCGTCCTGCACGCCCTCGAGCGCGGCCTCCCGGATGAGCTCGGAGATGCGGGCCTCGAGCCCCTCCTCGGTGACGGCGTCGTCCGGGTAGAGCTGCTCCGAGACGGGCAGGGCCTTCAGCAGCTCGCCCACGAGCGCGTCGAGCTGGATGGCCTCGACCGCGGAGACGGGCACGATCGCGTCCCAGTCCCGGAGCTCCTGCACGGCGAGGAGCTGCTCGGCGACCGCGTGGCGCGACGCGGAGTCCGTCTTGGTGACGATCGCGATCTTGCGGGCGCGCGGGTACTCGTCGAGCTGCTCGTTGATGAACCGGTCGCCCGGGCCGATCCGCTCGTCGGCGGGGATGCACAGCCCGATGACGTCCACGTCGCCGAGCGTGGTCTGCACGAGGGAGTTGAGCCGCTCGCCGAGGAGCGTCCGCGGGCGGTGGATCCCGGGGGTGTCCACGAGGATCAGCTGCCCGTCCGGCCGGTGCACGATGCCGCGGATCGCCTTGCGCGTCGTCTGCGGCTTGGAGCTCGTGATGGCGACCTTCTCCCCCACGAGCGCGTTCGTGAGCGTCGACTTGCCCACGTTCGGGCGGCCGACGAAGGAGACGAAGCCGGCGCGGTAGGCGGGCGCGCCGCCGCGGGGCTTGCGCTTCGGGCGGGCGGCCTCGGCCGCGGCATCGGCGCCGCGGTCGATGCCCCACGCCTCGTCGGAGAGCGGCGCGGGCGCGGCCGCGTCGGCTGTCGCCTCGGTCTCCGCTCCCGGCGCCGTGTCCGCGGCGGTGGTCGCGTCGTCCGCGGCGTCGTCGTCCCGGGGGTCAGTCATGGTCGTGTCCTCTGCTGGCGGCGGCGCCCGCGGGGGCCGCCTCGTGGTCGTCGTCCTCGTCCGCCCGGTCGCGCTCGACGAGGATCGTGCTGATGCGCGTGCGGCGCCCCTCGACCCGGTCGGCCGTGAGCACGAGCCCGCCGACCCGCACGACGGATCCGCGCTCGGGCAGCCGGCCCAGGGTCTTGGCGAGCAGGCCGCCGGCGCTGTCCACGTCGTCGTCGTCGAGCTCGAGGCCGAACAGGTCGCCGAGCTCGTCGATCGGGAGCCGGGCGCTCACACGGTACACGCCGTCCCCGAGGTCCTCGAACTCGGGCACGTCGCGGTCGTACTCGTCGCTGATGTCGCCCACGAGCTCCTCGATGAGGTCCTCGAGCGTCACGAGGCCGGCGATGCCGCCGTACTCGTCCACCACCATCGCGAGGTGGTTCGACTCCAGCTGCATCTGCCGGAGCAGCGCGTCGGCCTTCTGCGACTCGGGGACGAAGACGGCGGGTCGGGCGAGGTGGTCGACCGTCGTGCGCTCGGCCTCCTCGGGCCGCTCGTAGACCATGCGCGCGAGGTCCCGCAGGTAGAGCACGCCCTCGATCTCGTCCGAGTCGCGACCCGTGACGGGCGCCCGCGAGATGCCGCGGGAGAGGAAGAGCCCGAGGGCGCTGCCGACCTGCGCGGTCTGCTCGACCACGACCATGTCGGTGCGCGGGATCATCACCTCGCGCACAACGGTGTCGTTGAACTCGAAGATGGAGTGGATGAGCTCGCGGTCGTCCTCCTCGAGCACCTCGAGCTCCGTGGCCTCGTCGACCATGCTGAGGAGCTGCTCCTCGCTGGTGAACGTCGCGACGGTCTTGGGCCGGCCGGGCGTGACGCGGTTGCCGAGCGCGACGAGCGCGTCGGCGACCGGGCCGATGGCGACGCGGATCACGCGCACCATGAGCGCCGTCCACGCGAGCAGCGGGCGCGCGTGGACGCGGCCGACGGAGCGCGGGCTGGCGCCGACGAGCACGAATGAGACGGCCGTCATGATGGCCGCGGCGAGCAGCAGCGTGATCCACCACTCGGCGATCGTGTAGGCCAGCGCCAGGGTGACGAGCACGGCGGCGCTCGTCTCCGCGATGATGCGCACGAAGCTCAGCGAGTTGACGTAGGCACCCGCGTCGGTCGAGATGGCGAGCATCGACCGCCGGGCGCGCGACGCGAGCGCGAGCTCCTGGATGTCGGCGCGGGAGAGGGACGAGATGGCCGCCTCGGAGGCGGCGAACAGGCCGCCGAGGACCACCAGGAGGAACGCGGGGACGAGGAGGGCGAGCATCGTCGGCGGGTCAGCGACCGCGCTCGCTCATGGCGAACCCGATCAGGATGTCGCGCTGGAGCCCGAACATCTCGCGCTCCTCGTCGGGCTCGGCGTGGTCGAAGCCCAGCAGGTGGAGGATGCCGTGCGCCGTGAGCAGCAGGATCTCCTCCATCGTCGAGTGCCCCGCCGTCACGGCCTGCTCGGCCGCGACCTGCGGGCACACCACGATGTCGCCGAGGAGGCCAGCGGGCGTCGGCCGGTCCTCGGTGCCGGGGCGCAGCTCGTCCATGGGGAAGCTGAGGACGTCCGTGGGGCCGGGCTCGTCCATCCACTGCACGTGCAGCTGCTCCATCGCGCCCTCGTCCACCATCACGATGGCGAGCTCGGCGTCGGGGTGCACGTGCAGGGTGTCCAGCGCGTACGTCGCGAGCCGCTGGATGAGCGGCTCGTCGACCTCCACGGCCGACTCGTTGTTGATCTCGATGCTCATCGGGTGCTCCCAGGGGCGGTGCGGCGCTCGGCGCGGAGGTGGTCGGCGGCCTGGCGCTCCGCGTCGTAGCGCGTGTACGCGTCCACGATGCGGCCGACCAGGGTGTGCCGCACGACGTCGTCGCTCGTGAGGCGGGAGAAGTGGATGTCGTCCATGCCGTCCAGCACGCGCGTGACGAGCTGCAGCCCGCTCGAGCCCGTGGGCAGGTCGACCTGCGTGATGTCGCCCGTGACCACCATCTTCGAGCCGAAGCCGAGACGGGTGAGGAACATCTTCATCTGCTCGGGCGTGGTGTTCTGGGCCTCGTCGAGCACGACGAACGCGTTGTTGAGCGTGCGGCCGCGCATGTAGGCGAGCGGCGCGACCTCGATGGTGTTGGAGGCCATGAGCTTCGGGACGAGCTCCGGGTCCATCATCTCGTTGAGCGCGTCGAACAGCGGGCGGAGGTATGGGTCGATCTTGTCGGTGAGCGAGCCGGGCAGGTAGCCGAGCCGCTCCCCCGCCTCGACGGCCGGGCGCGTGAGGATGATCCGCTCGACCTCCTTGCGCTGCAGCGCCTGCACCGCCTTGGCCATCGCGAGGTAGGTCTTGCCGGTGCCGGCGGGGCCGATGCCGAACACGATCGTGCTCTCGTCGATCGCCTGCACGTACTCCTTCTGGCCCTGCGTCTTCGGCCGCACCGTGCGGCCGCGCGACTGCACGATGGCCTCGCTCAGGACGTCGGACAGGGTCCGCCCGTCGTCCTCGCCGAGCCGGCGCGCGCTCGTCTCGATCTCCTGGGGTTCCACGTGCTGTCCGTCCTCCACCATCGCCACGACCTCGTCGATGAGCCGACGGGCCGCGGCCACGTCCGCCCGGGTGCCGACGAGCGTGATCTCGTTGCCGCGGACCCGGACGTCGACGTCCGGGTGCTCGCGCTCGATCTGCCGGAGCAGCCGGTCCTGCGGTCCGAGGAGGCGCACCATGAGCACGCCGTCCATCGTCGCCGTCTGCTCGACGCGGTCCGCCGCAGCCGACGTGCCGCCCCGCGGGTCAGAGCCCGACATGGTCCTCCCGGCCGCCGAAGCCGGCGAGCACGTGGGCGTGAACGTGGAACACGGTCTGGCCGGCCTCGGCGCCCGTGTTGAAGACGAGGCGGAACTGCCCGCCCGCGCGCTCGGCGCCGATGCGCGACGCGACCTCGACGACCTCCGCGAGGAGCGCCGGGTCGCCCGCGGCGAGCTCGACGACGTCGCGGTACGCGGCCGTCTTCGGCACCACCAGGACGTGCACGGGGGCCTTCGGGGCGATGTCCGCGAACGCGATGACGCGCTCCGTCTCCGCGACGATCTCGGCCGGGATCTCGCGGGCGACGATGCGCTCGAAGACGGTGGGCTCTCGGGTCTCGCTCATGCGTCCAGCCTACGCGGCACCCGCGACGTCACCATCGCCCGAGCGCCGCGTTGACGAGCGCCAGCGCGGCGGGTCCCGCGGTCGACGTGCGGAGGATCCCGGACCCCAGCGCGACGGGGATGGCGCCCGCCGCGCGCAGGGCCTCCACCTCGGCCGGGCCGATGCCGCCCTCGGGGCCCACGACGAGGAGCACGTCGGACGCGGCGTCCGCGCCCGTGGCCGCCAGGTCGAGCTGTGAGAGCCGCATCGCGGCCGTCGGGTCGAGCACGAGGACGCGGGCGGTCGCGGCCATCCGCACGAGGTCCTTCGTGGTGGCGAGCTGCTCCACCGCGGGCACGCGGGGCCGGATGGACTGCTTCACGGCCTCGCGCACGATGGCCCGCCAGCGGTCGCGTCCCTTGGCGACCTTGGCGCCCTCCCACCGGGAGACGGAGCGCTGCGCCTGCCACGGGATCACCGCGTCGACGCCGAGCTCGGTCGCCGCCTGCACGGCCAGCTCGTCGCGGTCGCCCTTGGCGAGCGCCTGCACGAGCACCACGCGCGGCGACGGCTCGGGGTGCTCCTCGACGCGGTCGACCCGGAGCTCCAGCCGCTGCGCATCCGCGGTCGTGACGGTGCACGACGCGATCGTCCCGCGGCCGTCGCCGACGAGGAGCGCCTCGCCCGCCCGGATGCGCCCCACGGTGACCGCGTGGCGCGACTCCGCGGCGCCGAGCGCGACGACGCGGCCGACGGCCAGGTCGCCGTCGCCGAGGTCGTCCGCCAGGTGGAAGTGCGCCACGGTCAGACGTTGAGGAAGCGGTCGCGGAGCTTCTGGAACAGGCCCTGCTGGAAGTGCGCCAGGTGCGGCGCCGGCGCCTTGTTGCGCTTGGCGAACTGCTGGATGAGGTCGCGCTCCTTGTGGTCGAGCTTCTGCGGCGTGACCACCTGGATGCCGATCTTGAGGTCGCCGCGCCCGGAGCCGCGGAGCTTCGTGACGCCGCGGCCGCGGACCGTGATGATCTCGGCGCTCTGAATGCCGGGGCGGAGCTCCAGGTCGACGTCGCCGTCGAGCGCCTCGATGCGCGCGTCGCTGCCGAGGATCGCGTCGACCATGCTCACCTCGACGGTGGCCAGGAGGTCGTCGCCGTTGCGGCTGAAGACGTCGTGGTGCGCGACCTTGATCTCCAGGTAGAGGTCGCCGTTCGGCCCGCCCGCGGGGCCGACCTCGCCGGAGCCCGGCATCTGGAGGCGGAGGCCCGTGTCGACGCCGGCCGGGATGTCGACCGGCACCGTGCGGCGCGCGCGGACGCGGCCCTGGCCGGCGCACGTGGGGCACGGGTGCGGGATGACGGTGCCGTAGCCGCGGCAGGTGCCGCAGGGGCTCGACGTCATGACGTTGCCGAGGAGCGAGCGCACCTGGCGCTGGATGCTGCCGGAGCCGCGGCAGATGTCGCACGTGACGGCGCTCGTGCCGGGCTGCGCGCAGGATCCGTGGCAGGTCTCGCACACGACGGCCGTGTCGATCTCGAGGTCGCGGTGCACGCCGAAGATGACCTCCTCGAGCTCGACCTCCACGCGGAGCAGCGCGTCCTGGCCGCGCTCCTGGCGCGAGCGGGGACCGCGTCCGCCGCCCCCCTGCTGGCCGCCGAAGAACGTCTCGAAGATGTCGCCGAAGCCGCCGAAGCCCTGGCCGCCGCCCCCGCCGAACCCGGCCTGCGGGCCGAGGTCGTACTGCTGCCGCTGCTGCGGGTCGGAGAGCACGTCGTACGCGTGCGTCACGAGCTTGAACCGCTCCGCCGCATCGGGGGCGTCGTTGACGTCCGGGTGCAGCTGGCGCGCCTGCTTGCGATACGCCTTCTTGATCTCCTCGGGCGTCGCCTCGCGGCTCACGCCCAGTACTTCGTAGTGGTCAGCCACGTCGGGCCCTTCGGTGGTGATGGTCGTGGGGAACAGGGGCGGTGCGCCGGCGTGCGGGCGTCACCGCTCCTCGAGCAGGCGCGAGAGGTAGCGCGCGACCGCGCGCACCGACGCCATGTTGGTGGAGTAGTCCATGCGGGTCGGGCCGAGCACGCCCAGGCGCGCGAGCACGCCTCCCGACGAGCTGTAGCCGCTGGTGAGCACGCTCGTCTCGCCGAGCCCGAACGGGGCGTTCTCCCGCCCGATGCTCACGGAGACGCCGTGCTGGTCGGCCTCCATCTCGCCGAGCAGGCGCAGGAGCACCACCTGCTCCTCGATGGCCTCGAGGACGGGCGAGATGCTGCCGGGGAAGTCGCGCTCCGTGCGGGCGAGGTTCGCGGATCCGGCGAGCAGCAGCCGCTCCTGGCGGTTCGCGAGCACCTGCTCCACGAGCGTGCCCGCGAGCGCGGAGGCGGCGGCCCGCTGGGCGGGCTCGACCTCGTCGGCCAGGGTCTCGAGGCGCGCGGCCGCCTCGGCGAGGCCGAGGCCGCCGACGGCCGCGTTCACCCGCGTGCGCATGGCCTGGAGGAACTCCTGGTCGGGATCGCCCTGGAGCTCGACGACGCGCTGCTCGACGCGGCCCGTGTCGGTGATGAGCACGGTGAGCACGCGCGTGGCCGACAGCGCGACCAGCTCGACGTGCTTCACGTGGCTCGTCGCGAGCGACGGGTACTGCACGAGCGCGACCTGGTTGGTGAGCTGCGCGAGGAGCCGGACGGTGCGCGCGAGGACGTCGTCGAGGTCGACGGACTGCCCGAGGAACACGTGGATGGCCTGGCGCTGCGCGGGCGTGAGCGGACGCACGTCCGCGAGCTGGTCGACGAAGAGCCGGTAGCCCTTGTCCGTCGGCACGCGCCCCGAGGAGGTGTGCGGCGCCGCGATCAGCTCCTCCTCCTCGAGCAGGGCCATGTCGTTGCGGATGGTGGCGGCCGAGACCCCGAAGGCGTGGCGCTCCACGATGGACTTGGAGCCCACGGGCTCACGGGAGGACACGTAGTCCTGCACGATCACCCGGAGGACGTCGAGTCCGCGTTCCGAGACCATGGCGGCTCCCTCCTGGCACTCGTCGGTTCTGACTGCCAATCGTACCGCGTGGATCCGACGGTCCGGCATTGCCGGTCGCGCGTCGGCGGAGGTAGCGTGGAGGCGCCGGGCGAGGCCGGGCACCACCCACGATCCCGCGCGATCCCCCGGCCTCCCGCCGTGCCGCGCACCGAGAGGCCCGCGATGTCCGCACCCGATCCCCACCCCTACGGAGCCCCCGCCCCCCTGACCCCGGCGGAGGACCGGCTGTGGGCGTCGCTCACCCACTTCCTCGCGATCCTCATCGTGCCGTCGTTCATCGTGTGGCTCGTGTTCCGCGAGCGGGGCCGCTTCACCGACCAGGAGGGCAAGGAGGCGACGAACTGGACGATCAACGTCGCCGGCGCGCTCGTCATCCTCAACGTCCTCCAGGCGGTGTTCGTGGTCATCCCGTTCCTCGGGATCCTCATCTCCGTCCTGCTCGGCCTCGTGATCTTCGCGGTCGTCGTGGTCAACATCGTGTTCGCGATCATCGGCGGCGCCCGCGTCCAGGGCGGCCGACCCTATCGCTACCCGCTCAACATCCGGTGGATCAAGTAGGCGTCACCCGGTGAGCGCCCGGATCCGGCACGTCGCCGTCGACTGCCTCGACCCGCACGGGCTCGCGATCTTCTGGGCGGGCGTAACGGGCTTCGCCGAGGACCCCGACGAGCCCAACCGGCCCGGCGAGGACGCGGCGTGGCTCGGCGACCCCGTGTCCGGCCTCGGCATCATCCTGCAGCGCACGGACGCCCCGAAGACGTCGAAGAACCGCGTCCACCTCGACCTGGCGCCCGACGACCGCACGCGCGACGAGGAGGTGGACCGCGTGCTCGCGCTCGGCGCGACGCTCGTCGCCGACCGCCGGAACGCGGACGGCAGCGGCTGGGTGGTGCTCGCCGACCCCGAGGGCAACGAGTTCTGCGTGGAGCGCAGCGACGCCGAGCGCGAGGCCGGCGACGAGGTGGGCGCGGTCGTCCTCTGACCCGTCCGGGCCGCGCAGCGCTCCGCGGGCCGCTGGTCGTCCCGCGCCGCGTCAGTCCTCGAGGAGGCGGCGCACCACGGCGTCGGCGAGGAGCCGCCCCGACAGGGTGAGCACGAGCGTGCCCGCGAGGGCGGCGCGCGGATCCACGAGGCCGTCGGCGATGAGCCCGGCGACCTGGCGGCGGCCCTCGACCGTGAGGGTCGGGATGGCCAGGCCGTCGCGGATCCGCGCCCCCAGCAGCACGCGCTCGACCTCGCGCGTGGCGTCGTCGAGCGTCTCGCGGCCGGCCCCGGGCGAGGCCCCGGCGAGCACGCGGTCGGCGTAGGCGGCCGGGTGCTTCACGTTCCACCAGCGGACGCCGCCGACGTGGCTGTGCGCGCCCGGGCCGACGCCCCACCAGTCGTGGCCCTGCCAGTAGGCGAGGTTGTGCCGGCTGCGGCGGCCGCCGCGGGCCCAGTTGCTCACCTCGTACCACTCGTAGCCGGCCTCGCCGAGCATGCGGTCGGCGAGCTCGTACATGTCCGCCTGGAGGTCCTCGTCGGGCTCGGGTACCTCGCCGCGGCGGATCTGCCGCGCGAGCTTGGTGCCGGGCTCCACGATGAGCGCGTAGGCGGAGAGGTGATCGGGCTCCTGGGCGATCGCCTGCTCGAGCGAGGCGCGCCAGTCGTCGAGGGTCTCCCCCGGCGTCCCGTAGATGAGGTCGAGGCTCACCTCGAGGCCGGCGGCGCGGGCGCCGCGGACGACGGGCGCGATGCGCGCGGGGTCGTGCGTGCGCTCGAGCGTGGCGAGCACGCGCGGCACGGCGGACTGCATGCCGAACGACACGCGAGTGAAGCCGCCTGCGGCGAGGGCGGCGAGGTAGGCGTCGTCGACGCTGTCGGGGTTCGCCTCGGTCGTGACCTCGGCGCCCTCGGCGATGCCCCATGTCGCCCGCACGGCGTCGAGCATCCGCACCAGGTCCTCGACCGGCAGGAGCGTGGGCGTGCCGCCGCCGAGGAACACGGTGGACGCGGGGCGCGCGGGGACGCCGGAGGCCCGGAGCGCGGATCCCGCGAAGCGCAGCTCCTGCACGGCCTGCGACGCGTAGTCCGACTGCTTGACCCCGCGGAGCTCGGGCGCCGTGTAGGTGTTGAAGTCGCAGTACCCGCAGCGCACGCGGCAGAACGGAACATGCAGGTAGACGCCGAACGCGCGCTCGTCGGCGCCCTCGGCGGCGGAGGCGGGCAGCAGGCCGTCGGCGGGGGCGGGATCGGCGAGGGGCAGGGCGGACGGCATCCGTCCATCATCCCCCGGCGCGGAGGGCGGTCCGCGCAGCGGGCTCCGGCAGGATGGGCGCATGACCGACGCCCCCTCGCCCCGGCCCCTGCACGTCCTCTGGGACGTCGACGGCACGCTCCTCCACAACAGCCCGCGCTCCGGCAGCATGTACCACCGCGCGATCGAGCTGGCGGCCGGCGAGCCGCTCGAGGACCGCACGGTGCACGCGCACGGCAAGACCGACGGGCAGATCATCTGGGAGACCCTCGACGTCTACGGCCTGCCGGAGTCCCTGCACGCGCCGGTGCGGCAGCACCTCGAGGAGCTGTCGCGCGTCGAGCACTACGGACCCGGTCGACGCACCGTCCCGGTCGGCGTCCCCGAGCTGGTGGCCGACGTGGCCGCGCGCGGGTGGGTGAACGCGCTGCTGACGGGCAACTCGCCGCTCCGTGCCCGGTACAAGCTCGACGGCGCCGGGCTCGACGTGGATCTCTTCGACTGGGACGCGTCCGCGTTCGGGCACGAGGCCAGGATCCGCAGCGACCTCACCCGACGTGCCGCGGCCGAGCTCGTCGGCGCGCCCGTCGTGATCATCGGCGACACCCCCGCGGACGGCGTGGCTGCGGAGGCGGCGGGCTTCCCGTTCGTGGCCGTCGCGACCGGCGCCTACGACGTGGACGCGCTGCGGGCGCCGGACGCGCACGCCGCGCTCGTCGTGCCGGACCTCCGCGCCGGGCACGACGAGGTCCTCGCGTTCCTGGACGGGCTCGCGGCGCGCTGAGCCGGGCGACCGAGGGTCCGGATCGCGCCGTCCCCCGGGATCAGGCGGAGGCGACGGCCGGGTGCAGCGAGCGCAGGTAGCGGCGCGTGAAGACGCCCTGGACGACGCGCAGCACGGGGCTCGCGAGCCGCAGCGGCCACGAGGCCGGCCGGGAGAAGACGCGGAGGGTGAGCCAGACGCTGCCGTCGGGCTCGCGCGAGACGAGGAACGCCTCCTCGCCGCTGAAGGGGTGGCCGGGCAGCGTGCCGTACGCGAAGCCGACGCGGTCGGCCTCCTCGACGGTGTACACGACGCGCACCGGCGCCTCGGGGTGGAACGGGCCGAACGGCATGCGGAGCACGGCCGAGGTGCCCGACGTGATCCACGCGGTGCCGTCGTCGCCGTACAGCGCCTCGCGCGGGCGGTCGGCCGGCGCCTGCGGCACGCCGTCCTCGTCGAACTCGAGCCCGCGGTAGCCGGGCTCGTCCGGCACCTCCTGCTCGATGCGCGTGACGTCGATGCCGCTGCCGCGCTGCACCCCCCATGTCATGAGGAGGGCGACGGCCTGCTCGAAGCGCTCGTCGCCGCTGCCCAGACGGGCGCTCGCCTCGGAGGGGCGGTAGCCCTCGGGCGGGTAGGTCATGAGGTCGACGGCCTGGGTGCCGCCGACGGAGCCGTACGTGACGGCGGTCGCGGTGTAGGTGCTGCGGCGCATGCGGATCAGACTACGGCGTGGGGCTGCGAGACCCCGGCGCGCGACCCGGACGACGTCCCGCCCGCGAGCCCGCCCGATGCCCCTCCGCGGACGCCCACCCCCGATCTGGGGTCCGCCGGAGGCCCCGGTCATCCGTCCGGATGACGCCGGGACGGGTGCCCTCATCCGGGCGCTGTAGTCCCGGTCAGAAGCGTTATCCGTCCGTGACCCGGGGTTCTCTTCCGCGTCTTCCCGGGCAGATAGCTTTCAGCCATGGCCGGTTCGACCGGCTCAGGGGAACGTCAGCTCACGCGTCGTCGAACCGGTCCGCTCGCGGGTCGGAGATGGTCGAGGCGCGGATGCGACGCCGCCCGGCATCCACTCCCATCACCCCTCGACCACCGCGTCGACCATCGGAAGGCCACCGTGAACCGCTCCATCCCCGCCCTCGTCCTCGCCGGAGCCCTCGTGCTCGGCAGCGCCCTCGTCGCCACACCGGCGCAGGCCGCGCCGGGCGACGGCACCTACTACTCCATCCCCGCGTCGTCCGACCTCTTCGTGGTCGACGTCGCCGACGGGCAGTCGCGCCTGGGCGTGGCCACCTACGACGAGTGGAGGGCGGACGGATTCCCCGCGCCCCGCCCGGCCGCCGTCGACTACGTGAAGTACACGTGGGGCGACACCATCTACCAGGACGTCACCGTCGAGGACATCTCGTTCTCGACACTGGTCGACTACCCGACCTGGCGCTCCCTGGGCTTCCCCTCGCCTCGGACGAACCAGCTCGCCGCGGACTCCACGGTCCGCGCGTACACGGGCTCCGACGAGCTCTTCGTGTGGGAGGGCCTCGGCCTGAGCGACAACTTCATCGTGCACAAGCTCACGTTCGCCGAGTACGCCCACCTCGGCTACCCGAGTGTCGACGACGAGTCGGAGCCCGCCTTCCGCAAGCTCTCGTGGAACCCCAACATCGTCGGGCCGGTGGACCAGACCGGCCGCATCGGCGTCGTCGACTTCGGGACGTGGGACTTCTTCGCCCGGCCGACGCCGCAGATCGTGAAGTCCTTCGACGGCGACCGGTTCTGCAAGGCCGCGGGCTCCGCGGACATCCGCTACGTCGGCATCGCCGCGCCGAAGGGCGTGAAGCTCAGCTACGCCCAGTGGCGCGAGGCCGGGTTCCCGGCACCCGGACGCTGCTGATCCCCGGGCGGGCAGCCGACCGGCTGCCCGCCCTCCCGCCCTCCCGCCCTCCCGCCCTCCCGCCCTCCCGCCCTCCCGTTCTCCCGTTCTCCCGTTCTCCCCCTCTCCCGTTCTCCCCCTCTCCCCCTCTCCCCCTCTCCCTCCTCTCCTGCTCCTCCCACCTGAATCCCCCTCGCCTCGAAAGGCCACCGTGAACCGCTCGATCCCCGCCCTCGCCATCGCCGGAGCCCTCGCGCTCGGCAGCGCCCTCGTCGCCACGCCGGCCCAGGCCGCGCCGAACCACCAGACCTACTACTCGGTCCCGTTCAGCGGCGACCTCTACGTCACGGATCAGGACCAGGGTCGTTCCGACGTCGTCCAGGCGGGATACGAGGAGTGGGCGGCCGACGGCTTCCCGAAGCCCGTGCCCGCGGCCATCGCCTATCGCTCGTTCTCCTGGTCGCCGGACATCTACGCCGATGTCAGCACGGATGCAGCGGTCATGACCATCGGCCTCGACTTCGACGGCTGGCAGAGAGCCGGATCGCCCCGCCCGTCAGTCGACGTCCTCCCCGCCTTCGCCGGCGTGTACCGCTACTCGTACTCCGACGAGGTCTTCCTCTCGATCTACAGCTACGGCAACGACTACGCCTATAGCCACAAGCTGACCTTCGCGGAGTACGGCTCGATCGGTCAGCCGGCTCCGACCGTCCGCGACGAGGTCTTCCAGAAGCTGTCCTGGTTCCCCGCCATCGTGGGGCCCTCCTTCTTCGCGCCCTTCACCGTGCAGGCGCTGGACTTCTCCGACTGGGACTACTCGGCGCGCCCCACGCCGCAGGTCGTGAAGTCGTTCGACGGCGACCGGTTCTGCAAGGCCGCGGGTTCCGCCGACATCCGCTACGTCGGCATCGCCGCGCCGAAGGGCGCGAAGCTCACCTTCAACCAGTGGCGCGAGGCGGGTTCGCCCGCCCCCGCACGCTGCTGATCACCGGGTGGGCAGCCGACCGGCTGCCCACCACCGCACGACCTACAGGTAAGAAGGAACCCGCACCATGAACCGATCGTTCGCCGTCATTGTCGCCGGAGCGCTCGCGCTCGGCACGACCCTCACCGCCGCACCCGCCCTCGCGGCCCCCGCAGCGGCCGCGCCCTCGGGCGCGACCTACTACTCGATCCCCTTCACCAGCGACCTGTACCGGGCCGCTGGCGATGCGGAGCCGACGACCGCCTCCTACGCGGAGTGGCAGGCCGACGGCTTCCCGTCGCCCGTCCGCGCGACGTTCACGACGCTCAAGTACACCTGGGCGCCGGAGATCTACGCGGACGTCGACCTGCCGGGTCAGACCATCACCCTGGAGCTCGACTACGCCGGATGGCGCGCGGCCGGCTTCCCGACGCCGCGCACGGACGTGCTCGCGTCGGGCACCTTCATCTTCAAGTACGCCAGCTCGGACGAGCTGTTCGCGTCCACCGTCCGCTGGCAGACGGACACCGCTGCGATCCACAAGCTGACCTACGGCGAGTGGAGCCGCCTCGGATCCCCCGCGGCCGACCTCGAGCCCGACGTCTCCTACGAGAAGCTCTCGTGGATCTCGACGATCATCGGGCCGGACTACCAGACCGGCGAGCGCGGCTTCGTCGACTACGACGAGTGGGTCTACCTCGACCGACCGACCCCCCGCGTCGTCGCGTCCTTCCGCGGCGACCGCTACTGCCAGGCGGCTGGATCCGCTGACATCGTCTACCGTGGCGACGCCGCTCCCCAGGGCCTGAAGATGAGCTACGCGCAGTGGGTCACGGCCGGGAAGCCGGCGCCGACGCGCTGCTAGTCGAACAGATCGAGCGAGGCGGTCGGATCCGGGTCATGCTCGGGTCCGACCGCCTCGCGGTCTCCCTGCCCGCAGCATCGTCCGAAAGGCCCTCATGAACCGTCCGCTCGTCTCCATCGCCCTCGTCGGCGCGGTGCTCGTCGGAGGAGCCGTCGCGGCTGCTCCCGCCGCCGCCGAGGGCAACGGCAACGTCATCTACTACTCGCTCCCGTTCCGCGGCGACCTCGTGCGCGTCGACCAGAGCACCGAGACGCAGGGAGCCTCCATCACCACGGCGACCTACGCCCAGTGGCGGGCCGACGGCTTCCCTGCTCCGGTCGCCGCGGGGGTCACGTACCACGCGTACACCTGGTCGTCCGACGTGCTCGCCGACCTCACCTTCGGCACCGACGACCGAGCCGAGGCGACGCGGTTGTCGCTCGCCGAGTGGCAGCGGGTCGGCTCGCCCCGCCCCGTCACGACATCGCTGCCGTCCTCCGCCATCGCCTACAGCTTCGCCTCGTCGTCGGAGGTGTTCGTGAACACCTCGCTCCTCCAGCAGGGCAGCAGCGCACCGACGACCACGCACAAGCTCACGTACGCGGAGTACAGCCACCTCGGATCCCCTCGGCTCGCCGAGGAGTTCGGACACGACAGCTACCCGTTCTCGGACATGTACGTGCGGAAGCTCGCGTGGAGTCCCGCGATCGTGCAGGAGATCCCGAAGAACGGGAGCGGCGACGCCCTGACCTACGACGAGTGGGCGGCACTCGCGTTCCCGACCCCGCAGGTCGTGAAGTCCTTCCCCGGGGACCGGTACTGCCAGGCCGTGGGATCCTCCGACATCACCTACCGCGGATACGCGGCGCCGAAGGGCGTGAAGATGACCTACTCGCAGTGGGTCACCGCTGGTCGCCCGGCTCCCGCCCGCTGCTGACCGATCGCTCCCGGACATGCGACGCGCCCCCTGCCTCTCGAGGCAGGGGGCACGTCGTGCGTGCGGAGGACGCCGCTACTTGGCCTTCTTCTCCGTGTCGCCCGAGAGCGCGGCGATGAACGCCTCCTGGGGGACCTCGACGCGGCCGACCATCTTCATGCGCTTCTTGCCCTCCTTCTGCTTCTCGAGCAGCTTGCGCTTGCGGGTGATGTCGCCGCCGTAGCACTTGGCGAGCACGTCCTTCCGCATGGCGCGGATCGACTCGCGGGCGATGATCCGCGCGCCGATGGCCGCCTGGATCGGCACCTCGAACTGCTGGCGCGGGATCAGCTCGCGGAGGCGGCCCGTCATCAGCACGCCGTACGCGTACGCCTTGTCGCGGTGCACGATCGCGCTGAACGCGTCGACCTGCTCGCCCTGCAGCAGGATGTCGACCTTCACGAGGTCGGACTCCTGCGAGCCCGCGGGCTCGTAGTCGAGCGACGCGTAGCCGGCCGTCTTGCTCTTGAGGTTGTCGAAGAAGTCGAACACGATCTCGCCGAGCGGCATCGTGTAGCGGATCTCCACGCGGTCCTCGCCGAGGTACTCCATGCCGAGCAGGATCCCGCGCCGCGACTGGCACAGCTCCATGATCGTGCCGACGTAGTCCTTGGGCGCGAGGATCGCGGCCTTCACCACGGGCTCGGACACGCTCACGATCTTGCCGCCCGGGAACTCGCTCGGGTTGGTGACCGTGACCGTCTTCTTGTCCTCGCTCGTGACCTCGTAGATCACGCTGGGCGCGGTCGTGATGAGGTCGAGGCCGAACTCACGGGAGAGGCGCTCGGTGATGATCTCGAGGTGCAGGAGGCCGAGGAAGCCGCAGCGGAAGCCGAAGCCCAGCGCGACCGAGGTCTCGGGCTCGTAGACGAGCGCGGCGTCGGAGAGCTTGAGCTTGTCGAGCGCGTCGCGGAGGTCGGGGTAGTCGGATCCGTCGATCGGGTAGAGCCCGGAGAAGACCATGGGCAGCGGCTCGGTGTAGCCGGGCAGCGCCTCGGTCGCGGGACGCGCGGCGGTCGTGACGGTGTCGCCGACCTTCGACTGGCGCACGTCCTTCACGCCCGTGATGAGGTAGCCGACCTCGCCGACCCCGAGGCCGTCGGACGGCGTGGGCTCGGGCGAGCTGACGCCGATCTCGAGGATCTCGTGGGTGGCGCGCGTCGACATCATCGCGATCTTCTCGCGCGGGCTCAGCTTGCCGTCGATCATGCGGACGTAGGTGACCACGCCGCGGTAGGCGTCGTAGACCGAGTCGAAGATCATGGCGCGGGCGGCGCCGTCGGGGTCGCCGACGGGCGCGGGGATGGTGCGGGAGACCCGGTCGAGGAGCTCCTCGACGCCGGCGCCGGTCTTGCCGGAGACGCGCAGCACGTCGGCGGGGTCGCCGCCGATGAGGGAGGCGAGCTCGGCCGCGTACTTGTCCGGATCCGCCGCGGGCAGGTCGATCTTGTTGAGCACCGGGATGATCGTGAGGTCGTTCTCCAGCGCGAGGTAGAGGTTGGCGAGCGTCTGGGCCTCGATGCCCTGCGCGGCGTCCACGAGGAGGATCGCGCCCTCGCACGCGGCGAGCGAACGGGAGACCTCGTAGGAGAAGTCGACGTGCCCCGGGGTGTCGATCATGTTGAGCGCGTAGGTCTTGCCCTCCAGCTCCCACGGCATGCGCACGGCCTGGCTCTTGATGGTGATGCCGCGCTCGCGCTCGATGTCCATGCGGTCGAGGTACTGAGCGCGCATGGCGCGCGACTCGACGACGCCCGTGAGCTGCAGCATGCGGTCGGCCAGCGTGGACTTGCCGTGGTCGATGTGGGCGATGATGCAGAAGTTGCGGATGGACGCGGGGTCGGTCGCGGCGGGCCGGAGGGCCTTCGTTGCTAGGGGGCTCACGCGTTCCTTCAGGGGGGTCAGTGCGGTGGGGCGGAACCACGATCATCCCATGGGACGCCCGCCCGGGCGCCCGCCGGGCCGTCCCCGCGGCGCACGACCGGACCGGCCGGGCGCGCGCCGCGCCGGGTCAGCGCCGGACGATGTCCCGCACGGCCGGTTCGAGCTCCGGCCACCGGAACCGGTAGCCCGCCGCCTCGAGCGTCTCCGGGACGACCCAGCGGCTCTTGAGGACGAGCTCGGGCTCGGTGCGGAACAGCCACATGCCGAGCTCGAGCATCCAACGGTTCGCGGCGAGGCCGACCGGCATGCCGACTGCCCCGCGGAGCACCTTCATCAGCCGGCGATTAGTGACGGGCGCCGGGCTCGACGCGTTGACCGGTCCCTCGATCGTCGGGGTGTCGCGCACGAAGCGGATGATGCCCACGAGGTCGTCGATGTGCAGCCAGCTGAAGACCTGGCGACCCTTCGTCGGCTGGAAGACGTGGTGCGCGCCCGCCCGGATGCGCGACGGGCGCCCCGGGAACCGCCCGTCGAGCTGCGGCCCGCCGAGGCCGAAGCGCGCGAGGCCGAGGAGCGGCTGCAGCGCGCCGTCGCGGCCGAGGACGATCGCGATGCGGAGCGCCACGCGGCGGGTGGCGGGCAGCTCGGGCGCGAAGAACGCCCGCTCCCAGGCGCGGCCGACCGACGGCGAGAAGTCGTCGCCGAGCTCGCCGGTCGACTCGGTCTGCGGACGGTCGGTCGCGTGCCGGTACACCGTGGCGGTCGAGGCGTTGATCCAGACGGGCACGGGCGACGCGCTGTCCTGGATCGCGCGCCCGAGCTCGGCGGTCGTCTCCACGCGCGAACGCAGGATCTCCCGGCGGTTCGCCACGCCGTAGCGGCAGTTGACGCTCTTGCCCGCGAGGTTCACCAGCAGCTCGGCGCCGTCGAGGAGGCGGCGGATCCCCTCGGCGTCGCCCCAGCGCGCGTCGGCCCCCGCGCGTCCGATGGTGCGGACGCGGTAGCCCTCCTCCGTCAGCTCGCGGACGAGGACCTGGCCGATGAACCCGGACGCGCCCGCGACCACCGCGGTGCGCGGGGCGCCCGGCCCCGGCGCGTCGCTCATGCGCCGAAGCGCGTGCGGCGCTCGACCGTCGTGCCGACGCCGTCGGCCCAGGTGTAGACGGTGTCGCCGCCGATGATGACGTGCTCGGCGCGCGACTGCACGTCGAGCGGGTCGCCCGACCAGATCACGACGTCGGCGTCGAGGCCCGGGGTGAGCGCGCCGACGCGGTGGTCGAGGCGCAGGATCGCGGCCGGGTTCGCGGTGATCGCCCGGATCGCGACGTCGGCGGGCAGCCCGTCCTTGACCGCGAAGGACGCCTGGTGCACCAGGAAGTCGATGGGCACCACGGGCGCGTCGGTCGTGATGGCCACGAGGACGCCCGCGCGGTGCAGCGCCGCGAGGTTCGCGACGGCGCGGTCGCGGAGCTCGACCTTGGAGCGGGAGGTGATCATCGGGCCGAAGATGACGGGGATGCCGCGCTCGGCGAGGACGTCGGCGATCTTGTCGCCCTCGGTGCCGTGATTGACGACGAGCCGGTAGCCGAACTCGTCGGCGAGGCGGATCGCGGTGGCGATGTCGTCGTGGCGGTGCGTGTGCTGGTCCCAAGCGAGCTCGCCGTCGAGCACGCGCACGAGCGTCTCCTTGCCGAGGTCGCGCGAGAACGGCTTGCCCTCCTTCTCGGCGTGGTCGCGGGCCGCGCGGTAGTCCTCCGCGTCGCGGAAGGCCCGGCGGATCACCATGGCGACGCCGAGGCGCGTGGACGGCGTGCGGTCCTTGGCGCCGTACACGCGCTTCGGGTTCTCGCCGAGCGCGCTCTTGACGCTCACGGAGTCGCTCACGAGCTGCTCGTCGATCGTGCGGCCGCCCCACGACTTGATCGCGACCGACTGGCCGCCGATCGGGTTGCCGGAGCCGGGCTTCACGACGATGGTCGTGACGCCGCCCTTGAGCGCGTCGCGGAAGCCCTCGTCGTCGATGTCGATGGCGTCGATCGCGCGCACCGAGCTCATGTCGGGGTCGGTCATCTCGTTCGTGTCGTTGCCCGCGGGGCCGTTGGCCTCCTCGTGGATGCCCACGTGGCCGTGCGCCTCGACGAAGCCGGGGAGGACCCAGCGGCCGGCGGCGTCGATCACGGTCGCGCCCTCGGGGACCTCGACGTCGGCGGCCTGCCCGACGGCGGCGACGAGGCCGTCGCGGAGGAGGACGGTGCCGCCGGGGATCGGGGCGCCGTCGACGGGGACGACGTGGCCGCCGACGACGGCGGTGACGGTGGATGCGGAGGCGCGGACGGGGGCGGTGGGATCTGCGGGGAGGGCCATGCTCCGAGCCTAGGACGGCGACGGCGTGCCAGACGCGGCGGGCGGGGCGCCGCGGGCGGGGGACGGGGCCGCGGGATCCGCGTCGATAGGCTCGCGGCATGGGCATCCCCGACTTCATCGTGTCGCTCCGCGAGCGCATCGGCACCGAGCCCCTGTGGCTCTCCGGCGTGACCGCCGTGATCCTCGACGGCCCGCGCGTGCTCCTCGTCCGCCGCGGCGACACCGGCGGCTGGGCGCCCGTCTCGGGCATCCTCGAGCCCGGCGAGGAGCCCGCCGTGGGCGCCTGGCGCGAGGCCGCGGAGGAGACGGGCGTGGAGGTCGAGGTCGAGCGCCTCGTCGCGGTGGGCACGACCGGCGAGATCACCTACCCGAACGGCGACCGCGCCAGCTACCTCGACCTGACGTTCCGCTGCCGCTACGTCGGCGGCGAGGCGCACGTCGCCGACGACGAGTCGCTCGAGGTGGGCTGGTGGCCGGTGGACGCGCTGCCCGACATGCCCGCGGACTTCCGGCGGCGCATCCGCGACGCCGTGGACGACGTGCCGGAGACCCGCTTCGTGCGCCCGGGCGAGCCGTCCCCGCGGGCGGACCGCGACGCGCGGGGCTCCGCCACCTGATTTCCCGGCCGCGACCTGGTATCGTCGCCTGTTGGCTTGCGTGTGATCCTCCCCGATCACGCGGTATCGCCGCAGGCGCCCTCTCTCGCTGAGCGGCAATCCATCTGACGAAAACTCGAACGGAAGACATAACACGTGGCAAACATCAAGTCGCAGATCAAGCGCATCGGCACGAACAAGAAGGCCCAGGAGCGCAACAAGGCCGTCAAGAGCGAGCTGAAGACGGCGATCCGCTCGGTCAAGACCGCCATCACCGCGGGCGACAAGGACGCGGCCGTCAAGGCCGTCAGCCTCGCCGGCAAGAAGCTCGACAAGGCCGCCAGCAAGGGCGTCATCCACAAGAACCAGGCCGCGAACCGCAAGGGCGCGATCGCCAAGCAGGTCGCCAAGATCGGCTGATCTCCGCACCGCGCATGACGAAGGGCCCCGCATCGCGCGGGGCCCTTCGTCATGCGGGGGCCGTGCTCGTGGACGGGTCCTCGTCGTCCCACCCCGTCCGTGGAAGGGGGCCCGTGGCGTTCCGGCGGCCGCCGGGCGCAGCGTCAGTCGCGGCCGCGCGAGGCGACCGTGCGGACCATGCGCTCGAGCGAGTAGACGGCATCGCGCCCGCCGCCCTTGACCTGCGCGTCGGCCTCGGCGAGGGCCTCGACGGCGCGGCCCAGGCCCTCGTCGTCCCAGAGCTGCAGGTCGCGCCGGGCGCGGTCCACCTGCCACGGCGCCATGCCGAGCTTCGACGCGAGCTGCCCCGAGGGGCCGGAGACGCCGGAGACCTTGGCCATCGTGCGGATCTTCATGGCGAAGGCGGCGATGAGCGGAACCGGATCCGCCCCCGAGGTGAGCGCGTGCCGGAGGAGCACGAGGGCCTCGCCGCGGCGTCCGGCGATGGCGGAGTCGGCGACGGCGAAGGCGTTGATCTCCACCCGGCCGCCGTAGTACTCGTCGACCGTGACCTCGGTGATCTCGTGCGCGGTGTCCGAGATGAGCTGCTGGCAGGCGGACGCGAGCTCGCTGACGTCGTCCTGGAACGCCGCGACGAGCTGGCGCACGGCACCCGGGGTGATCGACCGCTTCGCCGCCCGGAACTCGGCGACCGCGAAGTCGTGCTTCTCGCTGTCCTTCTTCAGCTCCGCGCAGACGACCTCGATGCCGCCGCCCGTGCCCGCGCGCACCGCGTCGAGCAGCTTCTTGCCGCGCACTCCGCCCGCGTGACGGAGGACGACGTAGGTGTCGTCCGCCGGCGAGTCGAGGTAGGCCACGGCGTCGAGCAGGAACTGGTCGGAGCACTTCTCGACGTTGACCACGCGGATGAGGCGGGGCTCGGCGAACAGCGACGGGCTGGCGAGCGTGATGAGCTCCCCCGGCGCGTAGGAGTCGGCCTCGATGTCGGAGACCTCGATGCTCGGGTCCTCCGCCGTGAGGATGTCGCGCAGGCGCCGGATGGCCCGGTCCGCGAGGAGCGACTCGGTGCCGGAGACGAGCACGATCGGGGCGGGCCGCACGGCGTCCCACGCGAGCTGCGGGATGGCGGCGGACGCCTTGGCCGCGGCGCCGCGGGTGGTCCTGGTCGCCATGCGGGTCCTTCCGGGCGGGGGCGGGAGACGGGTCCGCGGCGGAGGGCCGCGAGCGGATCCAGGTTAGCCGTCGGGTGGGACATCGCCGGTCGCGGGGAGCGGCGCGGGGACCGCCTCGGATGCGGGCGGCGGGGCTGCTGACGGGGCGGGAGCGCCGGCGGCGGAGATGGCGGGCCCGCGCTCCCCCGGTCCGCGTCCGAGGGCGAGCGCCGCGACCACCAGCGCGCTCGCCAGCGTGAGCGCGACGACGCCTCCCGGGCCGGTGGGCCACGGGATCCTCCCCCACGGCAGCTCGGACATGACGCGGGCGACGGCGGCGATCCACGAGGACGGCAGCCACGCGATCCGCAGCGCCAGCCCGCCCGCGGCCGGCCAGACGGGCAGCAGGACGCAGGCGACGAGCCCCGCCACCGTGGCGGGCGCCGCCGCGGGCTCGGCCAGCAGGTTGGCCAGCACGCCGTGCACGGGCAGGCCCGGCTGCAGCACGAGCAGGACGGGCTGGCACGCGACCTGCGCGGCGACGGGGATCGCGAGCGCCTCGGCGAGGCGGCTGGGCATGCGACGTGCCAGTCGGTCGGCGAGCGGCGGCGCGAGCGTCAACAGGCCGGCGGTGGCCAGCACGCTCAGCGCGAAGCCGAGGTCGCGCGCGAGCCAGGGATCGGTCGTGAGGAGGATCACCACCGCCAGGGCGAGGGCGGGCAGCCCCCGCGACGGGCGGCCGGTGACGGTGGACACGATCAGCACCGCGGCCATGACGGCCGCGCGCAGCACGCTGGGCTGCGGGGTCACGAGCACGACGAACGCGGCGAGGGCCGCCACCGCCGCCACGGCGCGGCCGGGTCGCCGCAGCCCCACGGCGGCGGACAGCGCGAGCACGAGGCCCACGATGACCGCGCAGTTGGCACCGGAGACGGCCGTCAGGTGCGTCAGGGAGGTGTCCTTCATGGTCTGGACGAGGTCGGGGGGCACCTGGGACACGTCGCCGATGGCCAGCCCGGGCAGCAGCTGCGCTCCCGGGCCGGGCAGCTCGGACGCGGCCCGCGTGAGGCCCCCGCGCAGCCCGTCCGCGAGGGCCAACGGCCCGTCCGGTCGGGCGACCCGTTCGAGGGCCCCGCGGGCGACGAGCAGGTAGGCCGCCTCGTCGCCCGGATCCGCCGGTCGCACCGCGGCGCTCAGCCGGACCGTCGACCCCACCCCGGACCGGGCGCCGCCCGCGGCGGAGGCGGACGCGAAGACGACCACGGGGACCGATGCCGGCGGGGTCACCGTGACGTCGGCGGCCCGTCCGTGCGCCTCTCCGCCGACGTGGATCGCACGGAGGTGGCCCACGATCCGGACCCGGGCGGGTGCCGCGGACCCGCCCGACGCGCGACCCGCCACCGGAGCGGGCGACTCGTCGAGGACGACGTCGGCGACGACCATGCCGTGAGCGGCCGCCGCCGTCTCGAGCTCGGCGGGGTGCCGCAGCGGCTCGCGAGCCGCTGCCGCGCCGAGGAGCATGGCCGCCATGCCCGCCGCGACCGCCAGGCCCGCCGTGCCGCGGAGGACCCCGGGCCGTGCCCGAGCCGGACGCCGTGATCCGTCCCGCACTCCGCGTCGCCGTGCGAGCGGGCCGCGTCGGTGCTCGGCGCGTCGGGATCTCCGTGATGCGACGACCGACGTCAGCGCGAGCACGGACGCCAGCGCCGCGGCGAGGGCCGCCGCGGGAGCCGCGGATCCCCGGACGCCGATCGCCGCGGCCGTCGCGCACCATCCGACCGCCGCGGGGATCGCGAGGCGCAGGTCCAGGGGCGCCGCTGCCGCGGCGGCGGTGCGCGCGCGCTTCCGGGCGCCGCGGACGTCGCCCGGCCGGCGAACCGGATGATCGCGGGCGGTCGGGTCCGCGCGCGGGGGCCTCACACGCGGACCAGGGGCGTCAGCGAGGCGAGCGTCCGGTCGCCGACGCCCGGGACGCGGCCGAGGTCGGCGACGCGGGCGAAGCGGCCGTGCGCGGACCGCCAGGTGATGATGCGCCCGGCGAGCGAGGGGCCGACACGCGGGAGCGTCTCGAGCTGCTCCGCCGTGGCGGTGTTGAGGTCCACGGGCGCGGAGGGGGACGCGCCGCCCGTGCCCCCTGCGGCCGCCCCGGCGGAACCCGAGGCGGCGGGCGGGGTCTCCCCCTGGCGCGGGACGACGAGCTGCTCGCCGTCCGCGAGGACGCGCGCGAGGTTGACGCCCGCGGGGTCGGCGCCCGCCGCGAGGCCGTGCGCCGCTGCGAGGGCGTCCACCACCCGGCTGCCTGGCGCCAGCGGGTACAGGCCGGGAGAGACGACCGCGCCGACCACGTGGACGTAGATGGGTGCGGCGCCGGCGGGCGCGGATCCGCCGCTCGCGGAGTCCGCGGAGTCGCCGCCGTCCGCGTCGCCGGAGCGGGAGCCCGCGCCCGCCGCGTCGCCCTCCGCGCGGGTGGATCCAGCCCCGTCGGAGCGCGCGTCGGATGCGGCGCCGCCCATGCCCGAGCCGTCCGCGTCGTGCCCGGTCGTGGTCCCCGCCCCGTGGGAGGACGGGCGGGCCGACGGCGACCCCGATCCGTCGGACCCCGTGGGCCCGGCCGCCTGGACGGCCGTGACGAGGATCGTGACGACCAGCGCCGCGGCCACGAGCACGGCGCCCGCCCCGACCCCGGTGCGGAGCCGGATCCGCGGACGCCTCCCCGCGAGCTCCGCCGGCAGCCGCGTCGTGGCGACGGGCGTGCTCCCGGCGGCATCGGCGGCGTGCCCGCGGCGCGCGTCGACGCGCCGGCGCCGGGACGCGCGGTCGCGACCGGCGTGCTCGACCCCGCCCGCGGGCTCCGCCTCGCCGTCCGCATCGGCGTCGGCGTCCGGGCCGGGGTCCCCGGGCGAGGCCGCCGGGTCCGGAGGGAACGGGTCCTCCGTCGGGAACGGATCCTCGTCGGGCTCCCACGTGGGGCCGGTCTCCGCGAAGCCCGCGACGACGTACGGGTCGTCGTCGGGGGGACCGGGCCGGGAGCGGCGGTGGGGGCGCATGCGCGCACGGTAGGGCGCGACGCCGGTGCGGGGACGCCGCGCAGCCGGACTGGGGATCGTCCCGCGCGGCGGCCCCTGGGATGGAGCGAGGGCGGCCCGGATGCCGGACCGCCCTCCTGACCGCGTGCGCGGCGACCCGCTACGCGGCGGGCGTGGTGGTGATGCTGACGATCTTCGGCGCGCGCACGATGACCTTGTCGATCGTGCGGCCGGCGGTCGACCGCTTGACGCCCGCCGTCTCGCGCGCCAGGGCCTCGAGCTCGTCGGCGCCGATGCGGGCGTCGACCTCGAGCTTGTCGCGCACCTTGCCGTCGACCTGCACGACCGCCGTGACCGTGCTCACGACGAGCAGGTTGCGGTCGGCCTTGCGCCAGCCGGCGAACGCGACCGAGCCCGTGTAGCCGAGGCGCTTCCACATGTCCTCGGCGGTGTACGGCGCGAACAGGCTGAGAGCGACCGCCACGACCTCGGTGGCCTCGCGCACCGCCGCGTCGCCGCCGCCCGCGCCCTGGTCGATGGTCTTGCGGATGGCGTTGACGAGCTCCATGGTGCGCGCGATGACGACGTTGAACTTGAAGGCCTCGAGCAGGCCCGGGCCCTCGGCGAGGAAGCGGTGCGTGACGCGGCGCAGCGCCTCGTCGCCCGTCTTCCACTCGACCTCGGGCGCGCTCGTGACGTCGCCCGTGAGGCGCCAGGCGCGCGCCAGGAACTTCGCGGACCCGGACGGGGAGACGTCCTCCCAGTCGATGTCGTCCTCCGGCGGGCCGGCGAACGCCATGGTGAGGCGGATGGCGTCGACGCCGTGGCGGTCGATCTCGGAGCCGAGGTCGACGCCGCCCTTGCTCTTCGACATCTTGCTGCCGCCGGAGAGCACCATCCCCTGGTTGAGCAGCGCGCTGAACGGCTCGGTGAAGGTGACGTAGCCGAGGTCGAACAGCACCTTGGTGATGAAGCGCGAGTAGAGCAGGTGCAGGATGGCGTGCTCGACGCCGCCGACGTACTGGTCGACGGGCGCCCAGCGGTCGGCGTCGGCCGGGTCGAACGCCTTGGTGGCGTCGTTCGGCGACAGGAACCGCAGCCAGTACCAGGAGCTGTCCATGAACGTGTCCATGGTGTCGGGGTCGCGCGTGGCCGGGCTGCCGTCCACGGGGCTCGGCACGTTCGTCCACGCCGTGGCGGCCGCGAGCGGCGACTTGCCCTTGGGCGTGAGGTCGAGGCCCTCGGTGTCGGGCAGGCGCACGGGGAGCTGGTCCTCGGGCACGCGGATCTCATGGCCCTCGGCGTCGTAGACGATGGGGATGGGCGTGCCCCAGAAGCGCTGGCGCGAGATGAGCCAGTCGCGGAGGCGGTAGTTCTTCGCCGCGCGCCCCCGGCCCTCGGCCTCGAGCTGCTCGATGACGCGCTTGATGGCGGGCTGCTTGCTCAGGCCGTTGAGCGGTCCGGAGTTGATGAGCCGGCCCTCGCCGGGCAGCGCGACGCCGGTGCGGCCGGGCAGCACCTCCTCGAAGTCGGGCAGCTCGCCGTCCTCGGGGATGATGCGGATGGCGCCCGTGACGGGCTGCGTGGTGTCGACGACCACGCGCACCGGCAGGTCGAAGGCGCGCGCGAAGTCGAGGTCGCGCTGGTCGTGCGCGGGGACGGCCATGACCGCGCCCGTGCCGTAGTCGGCGAGGACGTAGTCGGCTGCCCAGACGGGGATCCGCTCGCCGTTGACGGGGTTGATCGCCGTGCGGCCGAGCGGGATGCCGGTCTTCGGGCGGTCCGTCGTGGAGCGCTCGATCTCGTTGAGGCGCTGCGTGCGCTCCAGGTAGCCGCGGAACTCCTCGCGGACCTCGTCGGACGCGCCCTCGACGAGCTCGGCCGCGAGGTCGCTGTCGGGCGCGACGACCATGAAGGTGGCGCCGTGCAGCGTGTCCGGACGGGTGGTGAAGACCGTGACGGGCTCGTCGCGACCCTCGACGACGAAGTCGACCTCGGCGCCGACGGAGCGGCCGATCCAGTTGCGCTGCATGTTCAGGACCTTGGAGGGCCACGTGCCCTCGAGCTGGTTGAGGTCGTCGATGAGGCGGTCGGCGTAGTCGGTGATGCGCAGGTACCACTGCGTGAGCTTCTTCTTGACGACCACGGCGCCCGAGCGGTCGGACGTGCCGTCCGGCAGGACCTGCTCGTTCGCGAGGACCGTCTGGTCCACCGGGTCCCAGTTGACCCAGCTGTCCTTCCGGTAAGCGAGGCCCTTCTCGTGCATCTTGAGGAACAGCCACTGGTTCCACGTGTAGTACTCGGGGTCGCTCGTGTGGAGCTCGCGCTCCCAGTCGAAGGACAGGCCGTAGCGCTTCATCGACTGCTTCTGCGTCTCGATGTTCGCGTAGGTCCACTCGCGCGGGTCGACGCCGCGCTTGATGGCGGCGTTCTCCGCGGGCAGGCCGAACGAGTCCCAGCCGATGGGGTGGAGAACGGTGAAGCCCTGCTGGCGCCAGTAGCGCGCGACCGCGTCGCCGAGCGCGAACGCCTCCGCGTGCCCCATGTGCAGGTCGCCCGACGGGTACGGGAACATGTCGAGGATGTACTTGCGGGGGCGGGTGTCGCTGGCGTCCGGCGTGCGGAAGGGCTGCTCGCGCTCCCACACCTCCGACCACTCGGCCTCGATGGCGCGGAAGTCGTAGGTGTCGCCGGGGGTGTCGGGGGTCTCGTGTGCCAAGGGCGCTCTCGATTCGATGCGGGGGTCGCGGCCGTGGAGGCCTCGACAAGACTAGTGACCCGGCCGGGGGGATCCCGAACCGGTGGCGGGGTGACGGATCAGGCCCCGGCGACGCCCCTGGGGAGGGAGGACGGGAGGCTCTCCGGACGCTCCGCCACGCGCCCGGCGGCCACGGCCGCGAGCAGCGGCGCGGCCTTCACGCGGACCTCCTCGAGCTCCTCGTCGGGCACCGACAGCGCCGTGATGCCGCCGCCCGCGCCCACGGTGGCGCGGCCCTCCGCGACGACGACCGAGCGGATGACCATGGCGAGGTCCGCGCGCCCGTCGTCCCCGAACCAGCCGAACGCGCCGGCGTAGACGCCGCGCGGCCCGCGCTCGAGAGCCCGGAGGATGCCGACGGCGGCGGACTTCGGGGCGCCCGTCATGGATCCGGCGGGGAACAGGGCGCGCACCGCGTCGACCGCCGTGACGCCCGGCGCGAGCTCCCCCTCCACCCGGCTGACGAGCTGGTGCACCTGCGCGTAGGCCTCTACGGCGAAGAGGCTCGTGACGCGGACCGAGCCGAGCACGCACACGCGGCTGAGGTCGTTGCGCATGAGGTCGACGATCATCACGTTCTCCGCGCGCTCCTTGTCGCTCGCGAGCAGCTCGTCGCGGGCCCGCGCGTCGGCCGCGGGATCGGCGTGGCGGGGCCGGGTGCCCTTGATGGGGAGCGTGCGCAGCGTGCCGTCGGCGTCCACCTCCACGAAGCGCTCGGGCGACGCGCTGACGAGCGTCGTGCCGCCGATCCGGAGGAAGCCGCCGTGGTGGGTGGGGCTGAGGGCGCGCAGGGCCGTGTGCACGCGCACCGGGTCGACGCGACCGGGGACGCGCGCCTGGTTGGTGAGGCAGAGCTGGTAGGCGTCGCCGCGGCGGATGGACTCCTGGCAGGAGCGGATGAGCGCCAGGTAGGCGTCGTCGTCGTGGCGCCAGGCGGGGGCGGATCCGGGGTCGGCGTCGGTCGGGCCGGCCGACGGCGCGGCGGCCGTCCGCCGGGGGCGCGCGGGGACGCCGTCGAGGTCGCCCTCGACCGCGTCGAGCCACGGGTCCCCGGCGCGCGCGACCGCCCACACGGCGGATGCCCCGTGGTCGAAGGCGAGGAGGCGCTCCACCCGCAGGAAGGCGGCGGCGACGGGCTCGGCGGGATCGGGCGTCGCGTCGGACGTCGCGTCGGCGACCGGCGCGTGGTGCAGCGGCACGGTCTCGGGCCAGGCGTCGTGCGGGATCCAGCCGACGACGCCCAGGCGGAAGGCGAGGCCGGGCGGGAGGCCGGGGTCGGGGTGCGGGGCCGGCGCATCCGCCAGCAGGCCGGCCAGCCCGGCGAAGACCCCGTCGGGCCACCGGGTGACGCTGCCCGCGGACGCGGCGAGGTAGCTCCAGCCCTCCCCCGCCGAGTCGTCGAGCCACGCGACGTCGCCCGCGGCCTCGTCGGCGAAGAGCGCCGCGAACACGTCATCGGGGTCGTGCCACCCGCCGATGCGGCGCCCCCGGACGGCCGCCCTCGCGTGCGCGTGCGCTCCGTCCATGCGCGGCCTCCCGGTGTCGTGGCCGCACCCCGTGGCCGCCTAGCCTCAAGGGTATGAGCTCCGAGCAGATCCTCCGGTGGACCCCCGCGGGCTGGGCGCCCGACGCCGGGGACGCGACCCGGGGAGGAGCCGAGGAGACGCGGCCCGCCGGGCACCGGGTGCTCGCGGCCGACTCGTTCCTCGTGGACGACGGGCGGGTCCTCGCGCTCGACGTGCACCGGCAGCGGTTCCTCGCGGCGCTCCGGACGCAGGCGGCCGCGGTGCCGGATCCCGCCGCCTTCCTCGACGCGGCCGTGGCCGCCCTGCCGCGCGCGGGCGCCTGGTTCCCCCGCGTGGAGGCGCTGCGCGGCCCGGACGGCGACGTCGCCCGCCTGCTCGTGCGGCCGGCCCCGGAGCGCACGGCGACGGTCGTCCTCAGGGACCACGACGGGCCGGATCCGCGCACGATGCCGCGCCTCAAGGGCCCGGACCTGCACGCCCTCGGCGCCCTGCGGAGCCGCGCGGCCCGGCACGGCGCGGGCGAGGCCGTGATCCTCGCCGCCGACGGGACGGTCGTCGAGGGCGCGTACAGCGCGATCCTCTGGTGGCACGGGGACGCGCTCGCGGTGGTCGAGGGCGACGTGCCGCGGATCCCGAGCGTCACCGAGCGCAGCATCCTCGCGCTCGCGACGGCCCTCGGGGTCGACGTGCTGCACGACCGGGTGCGTCCCGCCGACCTCGACGGGCACGAGGTGTGGGCCGTGAGCGCGCTGCACGGGATCCGCCTGGTGCGCGAGTGGGTCGACGGGCCCGCCGTCGCCGCGGAGCCGGGCCGCGTGGCCGCGTGGCGCGCGCGGCTCGACGCGCTGCGGCGCGAGCTGCCCGCGGGCTGAGTCACCCGGCTGCGGAGGGCAGGCGCTCCGCTCCCCCGACGGCCGCGAGCTCCACCGTCCGGTCGACGAGGTCGGCCGGCACGTCCGTGTGCGTGAGCAGCAGCACCCCGCGGCCCCGGTCGCGCGCCGCCTGCAGCACGTCGCGGAGGACGGCGCGGGCGCGGTCGGCGTCGACGTCCGCGGTCGGCTCGTCGAGCACCAGGACCGGGAAGTCGGCGAGGAGGGCCCGGGCGAGCGCGATCCGCTGCGCCTGTCCGCCGGAGACGAGGCCGCCCCGGTCGCCGACGCGCGCGTCCAGGCCGCCGCGCTCGGCCGTCCAGTCCGCGAGGCCCACGCGGTCGAGCGCCGCGAGCAGCTCGGCGTCGGTCGCCTCCTCCCGCGCGAACAGCAGGTTCTGGCGGATGCTCGCGTCGAAGAGGTGCGGCGCCTGCTCGCAGAGACCGACGATCCGCCGCACCTCGGAGGGCCGCAGCGAGCGGGCGTCGACGCCGTCGAGCTCGTAGCGGCCGGTCGACTCGAGGAACCGGACGAGCGCGGCGGCGAGCGACGACTTGCCGGATCCGCTCGGGCCGCGCACGACGACCGTCTCCCCCCGCCGCACCGCGAGCGACACCGGGAGGAGGGCGTCGCCCTCGGCACCGGGCCAGCGGGTCACGAGGTCGCGGAGCACGAGGGTCGCGCCGCCGCGGGGCGCGGAGGGCGCCGGGCCCGTCGCGGTCGCCGGGTCGTCCGCCTGCTCCGTGGGGATCTCGGCGGGGACGACCGCCGGCGCGGCACCCGCCACCCGGTCCGCGCTCGTGCGCACCCGCGTCCACGCCTGCACCGCGAGCGGCACGGCGGTCGCCGACTCGACGAGCGCCAGCGGCACGAGCGCCGCGAGCACGAGCCAGGCCGGATCCATCGCCCCCGACGCGAGGCCGGGCACGCCCTGCAGCACGGTCCAGCCCGCGACGGCGCCCGTGCCGACGAGGACGACGCCCGTCGTGGCGCCCGCCGCCGCCGCGCTCCGCAGCTCCTCCCGCCGGAGCCGCCGGGCGACCCGCTCGAGGTCGGCGAGCCGCGCGTCCACCGCCTGGAACGCCGTGAGCACGTCGAGGCCGCCGACGAGGTCCAGCACGCGGTCCTGCACGGCCGCGCGCAGCGGGGCGATCCGCGTCTCCGCGCGCCCCGCGAGCGCCCGCGTCGCGACGACGCCCACGGCCAGCGCCACGGCGAGCACGAGGGCGAGCGCCAGCCCCGCCGCGGGGAGCACCGCCGTCACCACCGCGACGCTCGCCACCTGGACGAGCACCGACACGGCGAGCGGCTGCACCACGCGCAGCGGGAGGTCCTGGAGGCGGTCGACGTCGCCGACGAGCCGCGCGAGCAGGTCACCGCGCCGGGTGTGCCGGAGCCCGGCCGGCGCGTGCGGCAGGAGCCGCTCGAACACCCCGACCCGCAGCGTCGCGAGGGCGCGGAACGCCGCGTCGTGGCTCGTGATCCGCTCGAGGTAGCGGAACGCGGCCCGTCCGAGCGCGAAGGCCCGCACCCCGACGATCGCCATGCCGAGGAACAGGATGGGCGGCTGCTCCGAGGCCCGCGTGATCAGCCACGCGGACGTCGCGAGGAGCGCGACCGCGCCCGCCGCGCTCGCGAGCCCCGCGAGGAGCCCGGGAAGCGCACGGCGGAGGGGCGGCTGGGCGAGGCGCAGCACCTCCTCGCGGTTCACGGCGCCACCTGCGCGCGCCAGGCGGGTTCGGGCGCGGGGCGTGCCGGGTCGGCTTCCGTCAATGCCGGGGCGGCGGCGCCGGCCCGCTCGAGCCCGGCGTCCCATGTGTCGGGAGCGCGACGTGCCGCGGCGGATCCCGGTGCCTCCAGCCGCAGCTCCACGTCCGCGGCGGCCACCAGGGCCGGGCGGTGGGTCACGACGACGACGGCACGGCCCTGGTCGGCGAGCGTCCGGATGCCGCGGGCGAGGCGCTCCTCGGCGTCGGCGTCGAGCGCCGAGCTCGGCTCGTCGAGGAGCACGAGCGGGCAGTCGAGGGCGAGCGCGCGGTGCACGGCGCGCGCGACGGCGACCCGCTGGGCCTGCCCGCCCGAGAGGCCCTGGCCGCCGACGCCGAGCGCGAGGTCGGGGTCGATGTGGTCTGCGGCCGCGAGGGCGAGCGCGCGGCGGACGAGCGCGTCGTCCGGATCCTGGACGCCCAGCGCCACGTTCTCCCGCACCGTGCCCGCAACGAGGCCCGGCCGCTGTCCGGCCCAGGCGATCTGCGCGGGCGCGAGCGGCCGGAGCGCGCCCGGGTCCCCCGCGGCCGCGTCGCGGTCCGCCCAGCCGATGCCGCCGCTCGCGGGCAGCTGCCCCAGCACCGCCGCGAGCAGCGACGACTTGCCGGCGCCGCTCGGCCCGGTCACGGCCGTGACGCGTCCGCGGCGAAGGCGCGCGGAGAGGCCGTCGACCGCGCGCCGGTCGCCATGCGCGACGACGAGGTCGCGGATCACGAGCTCGTCGCCCGGAGCGGCCTCGCCGGGCGCGGCGCCCGCGCGGTCCCGCGCCGACCCCGGAGCGGGTGCGGGTGCGGCTGCGGCTCCGGCGGCGCGGGACGCCCGCCCCGCCCGCTCCTCGTCGAGGATCCCGAGCACGTCGTCCGCGGCCGCGACCCCCTCCGCGGCGGCGTGGAACTGCACGCCGACCTGCCGGATCGGCAGGAACGCCTCGGGCGCGAGCAGCAGCACGAACAGGCCCACCTCGAGGTCGAGCTGCCCGCCGATCAGCCGCACGCCCACCGACACCGCGACGAGCGCGACCGACAGCGACGCCGCGAGCTCCAGCACGAAGCCGGACAGGAACGAGATCCGGAGCACGCGCATGGTCTCGACGCGGTGCTCCTCGGTGACCCGCCGGATCCGCGCCGTCTGCCGCCGGGCCCGCCCGAACACCAGCAGCGTCGAGAGCCCGTCGACCACGTCGAGGAACCCCGAGGCGAGCTCCGTGAGGCGCGCCCACTGCCGCCGCTGCACCTCCTGCGTCGCCCAGCCGACCAGCACCATGAACACGGGGATGACGGGCAGCGTCACGAGTACGGTCACGCCCGTGAGCGGGTCGGCGAGGAGCAGCACCGCGACGACGATCGGCGTGGCGAGGGCCGTGAGGATGAGCTGCGGCACGTAGCGCGCGAAGTAGGGGTCGAGCGCGTCGAGGCCGGGGCCGATCACGGTGGCCACGCGGGCGCGGCTGCGGCGCGCGGTCCACGCGGGGCCGAGGTCGACGACCGCCCGGAGCGCGCGCCGCCGGAGCTCCGCCACGACCTGCGCGGCCCCGCGCGCGCCGACCACGTCGAGCAGCCAGCCCGCGAGGCCGCGGACGAGCGCCGAGACCACGACGAGCCCGAGCACGGGCGCGAGCTCCTCCGCGGTCCGCCCCGCGATCGCCCGCACCACGAGCTGCGTGAGCGACCAGCAGAAGCCGACGAGCGCGGCGGTCTGCACGACGCCCGTGAGTGCGCCGACGACGAGCATCGTCCGGGCGGCGGCGGACGCCCGCAGCAGCCGCGGGTCCAGGGGCCTCATCGCGCGCCTAGTGGGCGGCCCGGGTGATCACGGCGCGCGTGATGCGCTTCCGGAACACCCAGTACGTCCACGCCTGGTAGGCGAGGATCAGCGGCAGCGCGAAGCCCGCGGCCCACGTCATGATCGTGAGCGTGTACGGCGACGACGACGCGTTCGCGATCGTCAGCCCGTGCGCCGGGTCGTTCGACGCCGGCATCACGTAGGGGTGCAGCGCGGCGAACAGGCTGGCCACCGCGAGCGCGATCGTCGCCGCGAGCAGCCCGAAGGCCCAGCGCTCCCGACCACGCGCGTTGGCGAGGTACGAGGCGACGAGCGCGGCCGCGGCGAGCACCGAGACGAGCCCCGAGAGCGCCGAGCCGTGCGCGAGCGTCGTCCAGATGAGGAACGTCGCCGCGACGACGATGGTCACGGCCCCGAAGCGCATCGAGAGGACACGGGCACGCGCCCGGATCGGCCCGTCCGTCTTCAGCGCCGCGAACTGCAGCCCGTGGACGAGGAACAGCGACAGGGTCGTGAGTCCGCCGAGGAGCGCGTAGGGGTTGAGCAGGTCGAGCGTGGATCCCGTGTAGTCGTGGCCCGCGTCCATCGGCACGCCGCGCACGACGTTCGCGAACACGACGCCCCAGAGGAACGCCGGCACGACCGAGCCGACCACGATCATCGCGTCGAAGGACCCGCGCCACCGGTCGGACGCCCCCTGGTGCCGGTACTCGAACGAGACGCCGCGGAGGATCAGCGTGATGAGGATCGCGAGCAGCAGCAGGTAGAAGCCGCTGAACATGGTCGCGTACCACTCCGGGAACGCCGCGAAGAGCGCGGCGCCCGCGACGATGAGCCACGTCTCGTTGAGGTCCCAGACGGGCCCGATGGCGTTGATGAGCACGCGTCGGTCGGTGTCGTCCTTCGCGAGGAACGGCAGGCTCATCCCCACGCCGAAGTCGAAGCCGTCGAGCACGAAGTAGCCGACGAAGAGGAAGGCGATGACGCCGAACCAGAGCGCGGGGAGGTCCATCTCAGTACACGCTCGCTTCCCGGACGACCTCGCCCGTCACGGGGTCGGGTTCCCGCTCGGGCTCCGGCCCCTGCTGCGCCGCCCTCAGGATCAGGCGGAACTCCACCACCGCGAGCGAGCCGTAGACGATCGTGAACGCGACGAGCGAGATCAGCACCTGGAGGCCGGTGACGTTCGGCGACACGGCGGAGGACGTCTGCAGCAGGCTGAAGACGATCCACGGCTGGCGGCCCATCTCCGTGAAGATCCAGCCGACCGTCATCGCGAGCAGCGGCAGCGGAGCGGCCCAGATGGCCACCTTCCACATCCACGGCTTCGTGATGCGGCGGCCGCGGCGGGTGAGCCAGAGGCCCGCGACGGCGACGCCGATGGCCGCCATGCCGAAGCCCATCATCCAGCGGAACGCCCAGTAGGTGACCCAGATGGTGGGCGTGTAGTCGCCGGGGCCGTAGCTCGCGACGTACTGCGCCTGCAGGTCGTTGATGCCCTGCACCGTGCCGTCGAGCGTGTGCGTGGAGAGGAACGAGAGGAGGTACGGGATGCGGATGGAGAACAGCTCGCTCGACCCGTCCGGCGTGCCCCACGTGAAGAGCGAGAACGACGCGGCCGCTCCCGACGAGGTGTCGTAGTGCGCCTCGGCGGCCGCCATCTTCATCGGCTGGGTCTGCACCATGGCGAGGCCCAGCTGGTCGCCCGACAGGATGGTGAGCGCGCCGGAGACGACCATGAACCACATGCCGAACCTCATGGCCGGCATCATCGTGTCGAGGTGCTGGTTGCGCGACAGGTGCCAGGCGGCGACCGAGATGATGACGGCGGCCGCGCACATGAAGGCCGCGAAGATCGTGTGCGGGAACGCGGCGAGGGCCACCTTGTTGGTGAGCAGCGCCCCGATGTCGGTGAGCTCCGCGCGGCCACGGGCCTCGTCGATGCGGTAGCCCACGGGGTTCTGCATGAACGCGTTGGCCGCGAGGATGAAGTAGGCCGAGAGGATCGACGCGACCGAGACCACCCAGATGGACGCGAGGTGCAGCCGCTTCGGGAGCTTGTCCCAGCCGAAGATCCAGACGCCGATGAAGGACGCCTCGAGGAAGAACGCGAGGAGCCCCTCGAGCGCGAGCGGGGCGCCGAACACGTCGCCCACGAAGCGGGAGTACTCCGACCAGTTCATGCCGAACTGGAACTCCTGCACGATGCCGGTGACGGTGCCCATCGCGAAGTTGATGAGGAAGATCCGCCCGAAGAAGCGCGTGAGCCGCAGGTACTGCTGCCTGCCGGTGCGGACCCAGGCGGTCTGGTAGAGCGCGCAGACGACGGCCATGCCGATCGTGAGCGGCACGAAGAGGAAGTGGTAGACGGTCGTGAGGCCGAACTGCCAGCGCGAGAGGACGAGCGGGTCGAGGAGCTCGTTCACGCGGGGGCCCCGGTCCGGGCGGCGACCGGGCGGCGGGCGGGATCCGACGGGTGCGACGCACGCGGCGGGTCGGCGGCCGCGGGACGGCTCGGGTGCGGGTGGTCGAGGCGGGCGGGATGCGGTGTCATGGCGACCGGCTGCGCTTCCTGTGGAGGGCGGATCGTGCGGTTCGAGGCTCCATCGCGACCCCTCCATTCTACGACTTGTAGACGATCGACGCGAGGGGCGCGGCGGATCCCGGTCGGACCGCGTTCGTCCGACGGCGGCGCGCGCGACACCCGCCGTTCATCCGGCCGGGCGAGCCTTCGATGACGCACCCGGTCGGCGTCGACCCGGTGCGCCCGCGTCCACGCGCGGCCCGCCGGGTCGCGCTCCCGCCGGACCCGACCCGTAGCTCCCCGGCCCCGCACGACCCGAACCGCACGACGACCGAAGGGCCGCCATGACCTCCTCCGCCCCCGCCTCCCGGGCGCCCGGCTCCGCCGCCGGCCCCGCCGCCGCGGCCCCCGCGACCGCCTCCGCCTACGTCGCCGTCCTCGTGGCCGACGGCGCGCTGCTCGCCGGGCGCGTCGCCGAGGTCGCCGAGCGGGTCGAGGCCGAGGCGCCCGAGCCCTACGACGCGCGCACCGCGTCGGTCGCGGAGGCGCTCGTCGTGGCCCTCGCCCTGGTGGCCGGCGGCCTCGACGTCCGCGACGCCGCGCAGCACGCCGTGGCCGGGGATCCGGCGCCGGTCATCCAGGCCCTGCACTCGCTGGCGGGGCGCGGCGGCGTCGAGCCGTACCTCCTCCGCAACGGCCTCGAGGTGCACCACTTCCACGCCCTGCGGGACGCCGTCGTCGCCGTCGGCGCCCGCGAGCTGGACGAGTCCCAGGACTGATCCACCCCGCGCCCCTCTTTCTGGGGCCACCCCGGTGTGTCCGCATAAATGAGGACCGGGCTAGAGTCGTCTACGAGCGGACGGCCCTTACCCCCCCTTGGGCCCGACGCTCGCAACCCGACGAGCACGTCCGTCCACCCCCCCCCGGACGGACCGCTCCCGGACCACGACGGCCCCCTCTCCCCCGAAGGACCGAGGCCGTCGGAGAGGCCCGGCACCGTGAGGCGTTCCCGCGCCCCGTGCCGGGCCTCTCGACCGTCCGGCCCCGGATCGGCGGAGCCTCCGCGGGCGACCCCGTGCCGGGCCTCTCGACCGTCCGACAGGGATCGGCGACGCATCCGCGGGCGACCCCGTGCCGGGCCTCTCGACCGTCCAGCAGCGATCGGCGGCGTCTCCGCCCCCTCAGTCGCGGGGCGCGTCCTCGAGCGGGAGGTGCAGGATCGCGAGGTCGAGGGACCGCCCGAACTTGACGCCGATGCCGGGCAGCAGCCCCACCCGGCGGAACCCGAGCCGTTCGTGCAGCCGGATGGATCCCGCGTTGCCGGCCTCGATGTCCGCGAACATCGCGCGCTTCCCCGCCGCCCTCGCGTGCGCGATGAGCTCCTCCACGAGCGCCCGGCCTATGCCCTGCCCCTGGAACTCCTCGCGCACGTAGACCGAGTCCTCCACCGAGAAGCGGTAGCCGGACTTGTCGCGCCACTGCCCGTAGGTGCCGTAGCCGGCGACGCGCCCGTCGACGTCGGCGATGAGGATGGGCTCGCCGGCGGCCGTGGTCGCCGCGTACCAGCGCTCGCGCTCGGCCCGGTCGACGGGCTCGTCCATCCAGAGGGCCGTGCCGTGCAGGATCGCGTCGTTGCGGATGTCCAACAGGTCGTCGATGTCGCGGGGCTCGGCGGGGCGGATCAGCATCCCACCAGGGTATCGGCGCGGTCGGCGCGGGCCCGCGCGTGCGGCAGGATCGACCCATGCAGTGCACCATCGCGCCGGTCCCGTGGGACGACGAGGACGCGACCCTCCTCCGCCGCGCCCAGCGCGACGAGCTCGACCTCCGCTACGGCGGCGACACCGAGCCCGGCACGAAGCCCACGGCGGCCGACGTCGCCGTCTTCCTCGTCGCGCGCGACGACCGGGGCGCGCCCGTCGGCTGCGGCGGCATCCGGATGCTCCCCGCGCGCCCGGACGGCCCGCGGTGGGCGGAGCTCAAGCGCATGTACGTCGTGCCCGCCGCGCGCGGCACGGGCGTCGCCACCGCGCTCCTCCGGGCGCTCGAGGAGGCGGCGCGCGCCCTCGGCGTCGTCGACCTCGTGCTGGAGACCGGCGACGCGCAACCCGACGCGATGCGGTTCTACGCCCGCGAGGGCTGGGCGGCCATCCCCTGCTTCGGCGCCTACGCGGGATCCGCGGGCTCGCACTGCTACGGGCTGACGCTCGCGTGAGGCGCGCCCTGCGGCTCGTCCGCCTGCTCGCCCTCTCCTCGCACCCGGGGCCGACCGCCACCGTCACCGTGCTGGCCGCCGGGCTGGCCGTGGCGCTCGGGTACGGGCCCGGACGCGTGGTCGCGGTCGCGCTGGCCGTCCTCCTCGGCCAGCTCTCCATCGGGCTGTCCAACGACTGGATCGACGCGGGCCGCGACCGCAGCGTCGGCCGCGGCGACAAGCCCGTGGCACGCGGCGAGGTCACGGTGGCGCAGGTCCGGGCCGCCGCGCTCGGCACCGCGGCGGCGTGCCTCGTCGCGTCGGCGGCGCTCGGGCCCCTGTTCCTCCTCGCGCACGTCGTCCTGGTGGGATCCGGCTGGGCCTACAACGCGGGGCTGAAGCGCACGGCCGTGAGCGTCGTGCCGTTCGTGGTGGCGTTCGGGATCCTCCCGACGGTCGTCGCGCTGGGCGCCGCCGACCCCGTTCCCGCCGCCGCGTGGGCGTGGGCAACGGGCGGGGTGCTCGGCGTCTCCATCCACTTCACCAACGTGCTGCCCGACCTCGAGGACGACGCGCGCACGGGCGTCCGCGGCCTGCCCCACCGGCTCGGCCGCGTGCCGTCGGGCCTCGTCGCGTTCGGCGCGCTCGCGGTCGGGGCGCTGGCGGCGGCCGCAGGGCCCGTGCTCGCGGATCCCCGCCTCCCCCTCACGCCGCTCGCCGTCGGCGGCCTCGCGGTCACCCTCGCGATCGCCGCGTGGGGCGCCGTGCTCGTCGTCACGCGCCCGCCGGGGCGGCTGCTCTTCCAGCTGATCATGGCGGCCTCGCTGCTGCTGGTCGCCCAGGTCGCGCTGAACGCGACGCGCCTCACCTGACGCGCGCGCCCGCGTCCCGCCCCATGGCGTAGACGGAGGCGAGGCCCGCCGCGGCGGGCGACGCGAGGACCGCGCGGAGCCCGGCGTCCCTGGCCACGCGCGTCAGCCCGCGCACGGGCCGGCCGAGCGCCGTGTTGATCTCCGACTGCACGGCCGCTCGGCGGCCGCTAGCCATGCGGTCGCGCTCCCAGCGGGCGAGGCGGACGGGATCCGGCACGCCGTCGCGGGCGCGCACGGCGTCGACGAGGATCGGCGCGAGGGAGTCGGCATCGAGCCAGCCGAGGTTCATGCCCTGGCCGCCGATGGGGCTGATCTCGTGGGCCGCGTCGCCGATGAGCATCGCGCGGCCCGCGGACATCCGCCGCGCCAGGCGCCGGCGCACCCCGAAGCCGCTCACCGGATCGAGGTCGGCCGGGCGCACGACGTGTCCGGTGCGCTCCCGCACCGTGGCGGCGACGGTCTCCGCCGGATCGCCGTCCCGCTCCCCCGCTCGCAGCCCGACGACCCAGCGCCGCATGCCGCCGGGCAGCGGGAAGGACTCGACGACGCCGTCCGGGTGCAGCGTGACGACGGCGTCGTCGCCGCCGTCGGTGGTGTCGGGGGCGTCGCCCATGAGGAAGCGGTCGGGCAGGGGGCGCTCGTCGACGCCGATGCCGAGGAGGCCGCGCACCGCGCCGCGCGTGCCGTCGGCGCCGACCAGGAGGCGCGACTCGACCTCGACGGTCCGGCCCTCCGCATCGGCACCGGTGGCCCGGACGCCGCCGCCGGGCGCACCGAGGGGATCGACCTCGAGCCCCGTGAGCGCGACGCCGCGGCGGAGGGCGTCCGGCGCGAGCCCGGCGAGGCGGCGGGCGAGGATCGCCTCGCTGCGCCACTGCGGCAGCGCCGCCACGTACGGGTGCGTGGCGGAGACGCCGGCGAAGGACACGCGGCCGATCTCCCGGCCCCGGGCCATGGCGATGCCGTGCCGCACGAGCACGGCCTCCGCGACCATCTCGTCGGCGACGCCGAGCCGGTCGAACGCGTCGAGCGCGGGCGCGTGGATGCCGATCGCCCGCGACAGCAGCGCGGGCTCGGGCCGCGCCTCCCAGACGCGCACGTCGAGGCCGGCCTGCGCGAGGAGCGCGGCCAGGTGGATCCCGACCGGGCCCCCGCCCACGACGAGCGCGTCGACCCGGCTCATCGCGCCACGCCCGCGCCCGCGGTCGCGCCTGCAGTCGCGCCCGCGGTCGCGTCGCGCACGAGCAGCACCCGCGCCGGCAGCGCGCCCTCGACGCGCCACCCCGCGGGTGCCCGCAGCGCGAGCTCGACCGGGGTCCAGCTGCGGCGGATGGAGCGCAGCCCGTCCACGTGCACGAACGACCCGCGCGCCACGAGGCGCGACGCCGGCCTGTAGGCGGCGTAGGCCAGGCGGCTCCGGGCGATGTCGCTGTGGATCGCCCGCGGCGCGAGGGCGGCCGAGTCCGCGAGCAGCGCGTCGAACGCGGCGTCGTCGAGGTGGTGCAGCACGTGGTTGCTCGTCACGAGGTCGAAGCGCCGGCGGTCGGCCACGAGGTCGGAGCTCGACGCGCGGAGGAACGTCACGTCGGGATCCGCCGGGAGGGCCCGCGTGAACGCGGACGCGCGCGCGTCCGGGTCGATGCCCGTGACGCGCAGGCGCAGCCCGTCGCGCCGCGCCCACCTGGCCAGCGCCAGCGGCACGTCGCCGCCGCCCGACCCGACGTCCAGCAGCGTCGTGACCCGCGCGGCCGACAGCAGCGGCCGGATGCGGGACCGGTACACCCCGCGCCACCCCGACACCACGCGGTTCACCAGCGCGAACCGGGCGTAGGTGCGCTCGAGCGCGACCGGATCGCAGTCGGGGTCGTCCATGAGCTCGGTGAGCGCGGCGTCGCGGCGGGAGAGGTCCATCAGGCGGTGCGGCGGGTCATGAGCGCCGTCTCGACGGTCAGCCCGGGGCCGAACGCCATGGCGCACACGCGGCCGGCTCCCGCTCCCGTGGTCGCGACGGGCGCGGCCAGGTCGGCGCGGTCGAGGCCCGGCACGTCCGCGGGCGGCGTCCGGTGCAGGATCCGCGCGAGGACGAACAGCACGGTCGCGCTCGACATGTTCCCCACCTCCGCGAGCGTCGACCGGGACGCCTGCAGCTGCGCGGGCGACAGCGCGAGCCGGTCCTCCACGCGGTCGAGGATGCTGCGGCCGCCCGGGTGGATGGCCCAGTCCTCGACCTCCGCCGGCGCGACGCCCGCGAGCGCGGGCACCTGCGCCCACAGCGGCTCGAGCGCGCCCGTGATGTGGTCGTCGATGATCTTCGGCACGTAGCTCGACAGGATCATGTCGAAGCCCTGGTCGCCGATGGTCCACGCCATGTCGTCCTCGCCGACGGGCGTGAGGACGGTCTCGAACGCGTCGAGGTCGAGCACGGTGGATCCGGCGGGCGCGGGCCGCGCGGTCACGATCGCGGCCGCGGCGCCGTCGCCGAACACGGAGGACGCGACGATCGTGTCGGCGTCGCCCGAGGAGTGCAGGTGCAGCGAGCACAGCTCGACGCACACCACGAGGACGACCGCCTCCGGGTCGGCCGCGCAGAACTGCGACGCCATGCGGAGCGCGGGGAACGCGCCGTAGCAGCCCATGAAGCCGAGGTGGAAGCGCTGGGTGGACGCGCCGAGCCCGAGGCCGCGCACGACGGCGTAGTCGGGGCCGGGCGCGTAGAAGCCGGTGCAGGAGACGGTGACGACGTGCGTCACGTCGGACGCCTCGATGCCGTCCGCCTGCTCGACGGCCTGGCGCGCCGCGCCGAGCAGCAGCGCGGGCGCCTCGCGGATGTACGTGTCGTTGCGGGCGCCGGTGCCGGGCGTGAGGATGCGGCCGCTGGCCCGGTCGTAGAAGACGGGCGGCTCGTCGGCGGCCTCCGGCTCGGCGGCCTCGGCCGATGCCCCGGCCATCCCGGGCGCCGTGCCGAGCTCGCGGATCACCGTGTGCCGGGTGCGGATGCCCGACGCCCCGAAGGCGGCCGAGACGAGCCGCGTGCCCAGGCGCCCGAGCTCGGGCTGGCTCCCGAAGAGGTCGCGCACCCCCTCCTGCGCGAGGACGGTCGGCGGGACCTCGGTCGCGATGGAGCGGATCGAGGCGGTCAGCGTCGGCCGCCGGAGACGACGGCGGCGCCCACCGCGAGGACGACGGCCACGGCGCCGGCGCCGAGGGAGGCGGCGAGGGCCGGGTCCTTCCGAGTGAAGGCGCGGGTGCGGGCCGACACGTCGTCGGCCGTGGTGCGGACGCGCGCGACGACGTCGTCGCGGATCCCGCGCACGCGGCCCGTGGCCTCGGCCTTCAGCTCGGACGCCCGGGCGGGCACGTCGAGCGCCGTCTCGAGCTCGCGGACGGTGCGGGCGAGCTCGTCGCGGCCGGAGCGGATGTCGCGCTTGAGCTCCTCGGGGCTGCGCTTGGGCGCGGGAGGGATGTTCGCCCCCTGCCCGTGCGGGGCCGACTCGGCGACCACCTTGTGCTTGCGGACCTCGCGGGCCACGGTCGTCACGGCGCCGAACACGCTCACCTCGCCGGTCGGGGACTTCTTCTTCTTCGCCATGCGCGGGCTCCTGCCGTCGGGTCGTGCATCGGTGCGTCCATTCTGCTCCGTCGCGTGCGCGTCGGAGGCCGATGCGACGAGGGGCCGGCGCTCGCGCGTCGGCCCCTGTCGCGGGACGGGCCTCGCGGCCCGGTCGCCCGCTCCTAGAAGAGGGCCTTCTCCTTCAGCCAGTCGGCGGCGATGGCGGCGGGCTCCGCCTTCTCGTCGCCCTGGTTGCGGCGGTTCATCTCGGTGAGGTCCTCGGTGGTCAGCGCGGCCGACACCTTGTCGAGGATGGAGGTGATGTCGGGGTTCATCTTCGCGGTCTTCACGAGCGGCACGACGTTCTGCGCCTTGATGAGGTTCTCGGGGTCCTCCAGCGTGACGAACCCGTTGTCGAGGATCGACGGGGTGGTCGAGTAGATGTTCGCGATCTGCACCTGGCCGTCGACGAGGGCCTTGACGGTGTTGGGGCCGCCCTGGTCCTCGATGGTGACGAGCTTCGCGTCGATGCCGTACGTGTCGGTGAGCCCGGGGATGCCGTACTCGCGCTCGCCCAGGACCGCGCCGCCGCCGACGTTGATCGTGCCCTTGCCCGCGAGGTCGGAGAGGCTCGTGACGCCGTTCGACTCCGAGTACTCCTTGGTGACGTTGTAGGAGTCCTTGTCCTCGGCGGGCGACTGGTCGAGCACCTCGAAGCCGTCCGGCAAGGCGGATCCGAGCGCCGAGTAGACGTCGTCGCTGGAGGTGGTGGTCGAGTCGGCGTCGTAGGCGGCGAGCAGGTTGCCGGTGTACTCGGGGATGAGGTCGATGGACCCCTCCTCGAGCGCCTTGAGGTAGACCTCGCGCTCGCCGATCTGCAGGTTGCGCGTGACCTTCACGTCGTTGGCCTCGAGCGCCTGCGCGTAGACCTCGGCGAGGATGACGTTCTCGCCGAACGCGGCGGATCCGACGGAGATGGTGTCGCTGGGAGCGGCGGACGCCTGGCCGCCCGAGGTGTCGAGGGGGTCGCCGGAGGAGCAGCCGGCGAGGGCCATCGCGGTGCCCAGCGCGACGGTGCCGACGAGGAGCCGGCGGGAGATGCTGTGGGACATTGCTGTGTTCCTTTCAGGAGGTGGTGCTGACCGCCGGCCTCGACGAGGTCCGGGCGGAGTCGGGGGTGCGTCCTGCGGCGGCGACGACGCCGCGCGGGATCACGAGGCGCTGCACGATCGCGAACACGCCGTCGACGACGAGCGCGAGGGCGGTGACGAGGAGGGCGCCGCTGAGCATCAGCGGGAAGTTCCGCGTCGTCAGGCCGGTGAAGATGTACGGCCCGAGGCCGCCGAGGCCGAGGTAGGCCCCGAGCGTGACGGTGCTGATGACCTGCAGGGTCGAGGCGCGGAAGCCGCTGATGATGAGCGGCAGGGCGAGCGGGATCTCCACGCGGCCGACGATCTGCCACTCGGTGAGCCCCACCGCCCGGGCGGCGTCGACGGTCGCGCGGTCGACGGCGAGCACGCCGGCGTAGACACCCGCCAGGAGCGGCGGGATGCCGAGGATCGCGAAGGTGACGATGGGGCCGGTCAGCCCGATCCCGAAGTACAGCCCGAGGAGGACCAGCACGCCGAGCGTCGGCAGGGCGCGGAGCCCGCCGGAGAACCCGACGGCGAGGTTGCGCCCGCGCCCGGTGTGGCCGATGTAGAGGCCCGCCGGGACCGCGATCACGGAGGCCAGCGCGATCGCGAGGAACGTGTACCAGAGGTGGTCGCGGAGGCCGAGGGCGTAGCCGCCCGTGCCGCCCCAGCGGGAGGGGTCGAGGAGGAGCTGGAACGCCTCGGCGAACGAGTTCACAGCGTGCTCCCCTTCGTCACGAGGGCGCCGCGGCGCAGCCGCCGACGGGTCGGGCTCGAGGTCACGGCGGCCCAGGGCATGAGGACCCGTCCGATCAGCAGCAGCAGGAGGTCGAAGGCGAGCGCGATGAGCAGGATGCCGACGACGCCCGTGACGATCTCCGTGTAGAACGAGCGGCGGTACCCGGTGAGGATCATGGTGCCGAGGCTCTGGATGCCCGTCAGCGCGCCGACCGTCACCATGCTCACCGTGCTCACGGAGATGACCCGGAGGCCCGCGAGGAGCACGGGCCCGGCGAGCGGCAGCTCGACGCGCCAGAAGCGCGCCCAGCCGGAGTAGCCCATCGCGGTGGCCGACTGCTTGACGTCCTCCGGAACGGCGGCCAGCGCGTCCGACGTGATGCGCACCAGGAGGGCGAGGGCGTAGACGGTCAGCGCGACGACGACGTTCCGGGGGTCGATGATCGTCGTGCCGATGATGGCCGGGATCGCGATGAGCAGCGGGAGGGACGGGATCGTGTACAGGATCCCGCCGACCGTGAGGAGCGGTCCGCGGACGGGCCGGTAGCGGTTCGCCAGCCAGCCGAAGGGCAGCGACAGCACGAGGCCCACGATGATGGGCGGCGCCGCCAGCGTCACGTGCGCGACGGCCAGGTCGAGCACCGTCTGGATGTTCGTGAGGACCCAGTTCACGCGGGTCCCGCACCCTGCGCCGGAGCACCGGGGGCGTGCGCGGCCCCCGCCTCGGTCGTGGTGTGCCCGGACGCGGCGGCGGTCCGGGCGGCGCGGTCCTCGCCGTCGAGCACGCCGACGAGCCGGCCGTCGCGGTCGACGAGCACGCGGCCGGTGCCGGTGTCCTCGAGGTGGAGCGCGCGCTTGCCCTTGTCGGCGCCCACGAAGTCGCGGACGAAGTCGTTCGCGGGGTCCGAGAGGATCTCCTGCGGCGTGCCCTGCTGGGCGATGCGGCCGCCCTTCTCGAGGATCACGACCTGGTCGCCGAGGAGGAAGGCCTCGTCGATGTCGTGCGTGACGAAGACGACGGTCTTGTCGAGCTGGGTGCGGAGCCGGATGAGCTCCTGCTGGAGGTCGTCGCGCACGAGCGGGTCGACGGCGCCGAACGGCTCATCCATCAGCAGGATGTTCGGGTCGACCGCGAGCCCGCGCGCGACGCCCACGCGCTGCTGCTGGCCGCCGGAGAGCTGCGACGGGTAGCGGTCGGCCATCGAGCGGTCGAGGCCCACCGTGTCCATGAGCCGGAGCGCGTCCTCGCGCGCCGTCCGCTTGTCCACGCCCGTGAGGCGGGGGACGGTCGCGATGTTGTCGACGACCTTGCGGTGCGGCAGGAGGCCCGAGTTCTGCATCACGTAGCCGATGCTGCGGCGGAGCTTGACGGCGTCCTGCGTGGCGATGTCGGTGCCGTCGATCTCGATGCGGCCGCTCGTGGGATCGACCATGCGGTTGATCATGCGCATGAGGGTCGTCTTGCCGCAGCCCGAGGACCCGACGAGGACCGTCGTGGTCTGCGAGGGGACGACGAGGCTGAAGTCCTCGATCGCGAGCGTGCCGTCCGGGTACTGCTTGCGGACGTGGTGGAACTCGATCATGGGTGGCTCATTCCTCGTAGGCACTACGAATCGACACTTGCCAGGCACACCAG
>Ga0308163_10000513_pt1 | contig 67078 bp, 64 predicted proteins | sample PhyTR1_FD_201037 | JGI IMG/M metagenome (GOLD analysis project Ga0308163, IMG submission 201037) | Phyllosphere microbial communities from UC Gill Tract Community Farm, Albany, California, United States - DLSLT.R1 | ecosystem: Host-associated > Plants > Phyllosphere > Unclassified | place: USA...
TATTTCATTTGCCCCCAGCAGATCATTATTTCTCAGCCAGATCGCTTTTGCACCCAGGTTTTTCGCCAGGATCACATCATTGATGCGGTCGCCGATTACAAATGAATTTGCAAGATCATATTCGCCTGTCAGGAAATGCTGCAGTAAACCAGTATTAGGTTTACGGGTAGGGGCATTCTCATGGGCAAAAGTTTTATCAATAATTACTTCAGAGAATACTACGCCTTCACCTGCAAAAGTATCCAGGATAAAGTTATGTACCGGCCAGAAGTTCAGTTCCGGATGTGAATCTGTTCCGAGTCCATCCTGGTTAGTTACCATGATCAGACCGAAATCAAGTTCAGCAGCAATTTTAGCCAGATAATATAATGATTTAGGATAGAATTTCAGTTTGGCAAAGGAGTCGATCTGTTCATCTTCAGGTTCTGTGATCAGGGTGCCGTCGCGGTCTATAAAAAGGAACTTCTTCATGGTATTAGTTTATCAATTTTAAAGCGGATAATAAGATTTCGTTTTCCTGTGGTGTACCTACGGTAATCCTGAGACAGCCGTCGCACAAAACTACTTTAGAGCGGTCGCGGATAATGATGCCCTGGTCTACCAGTGCATGATAAGTTCCTGCGGCATCTTCTACTTCTGCAAGTACAAAGTTAGCATCTGAAGGATATACTTTGGTAACCCCCGGAAGGACTAAAAGTTTCTGGATTAGCGTTTCTCGTTCGGCAACAGTTACTTTGATCCAGTCGTTGACCTGTCCTACGTTCTGTAATGCAGCCAATGCCAGGTCTTGTGTCGATTGACTGATATTGTATGGTGCTTTCACTTTGTTCAGGATATCAATGATGATACTTGATGCGAATGCCATTCCCAGACGTAAGCCGGCAAGTCCCCAGGCTTTGGAGAAAGTCTGCAGGATGACCAGATGAGGGTATTCTGTCAGTTCCTGGATAAATGTGCGCTGTTTGGCAAAATTAATATACGCCTCATCGATAATCACCAGGCCTTTGAAGTTAGCGAGTATGGTTTCTATGTCAGTGCGGATAATTGAATTCCCGGTAGGGTTATTCGGGGAGCAGATGAAGATCAGTTTTGTGTTTTCATCAATTGCTTCTGCAATCCCTTCCAGATCAAGCTGAAAGTTTGGCAGCAGGTTCACCTTGCGGATCTCTACGTCATTGATATTTGCAGATACCTCATACATCCCGTACGTTGGCGGAAGAATGATTACATTGTCTTTTCCCGGGTTACAGAAACACCTGAACAGCAAATCGATTGCTTCGTCGCTGCCGTTACCTAAAAAGGTATTTTCAATAGGTACCCCTTTGATTTTACTGATCGCGTCCTTTAAGTCCAGTTGCAGCGGATCAGGGTAGCGGTTAAAGTTTTCCGGCAGGGGAGAGCCGAAACTGTTTTCATTGGCATCCAAAAAAACGCTCGCCTGACCTTTGTATTCGTCCCTTGCGGTAGAATAGGGGCGAAGGTTTTTAATATTTTCGCGTTGTAAGTTCTTGATATCCATCTCTATGATTTTAAACGAATAGTGATTGCATTTTTGTGTGCCTGGAGCCCTTCGGCTTCGGCTAATATTTCTACAGTTGGACCGATGTTGTTTAGTCCTTCGGGACTGATATGCTGAAAAGTTATCTTTTTGATAAATGAATCAATAGATACACCAGAATAGGCTTTGGCAAATCCGCTTGTAGGTAAAGTATGGTTCGTGCCCGAAGCGTAATCTCCCGCGCTTTCCGGAGTCAGGTTTCCGAGGAATACAGAGCCAGCGTTAATGATCATCGGGATCAGTTCTTTAAAACTATCTGTAGCGAGAATCAGATGTTCAGGGGCATACACATTGCTAAATGCCATTGCCTGTGCCGCATTGTCTACCAGTACTGCATAAGAATTCTCTATTGCCTGTGCTGCGATAGCTTCACGGGGAAGAGCCTTTAACTGCAGCTGAACCTGTTCAAGTGTGGCTGTTATCATCTCTGAAGAAGTAGATACGAGGATCGACTGGCTGTCCACGCCATGTTCTGCCTGTGCAAGCAGGTCAGATGCCACAAAAGCGGGGTTAGCGGTTTCATCAGCAAAGACCAGAACTTCTGAAGGGCCGGCAGGCATATCTATAGCTGTCATTCCTGTAGCCAGAACCATTTGTTTGGCCTGTGTTACATAGCGGTTTCCCGGGCCAAAGATTTTGTATACCTTAGGAACAGTCTCCGTACCAAAAGCCATAGCAGCGACTGCCTGTGCACCACCTGCCATGTAGATCTTTTCAATTCCCAGAAGAACTGCGCAATAGGCAAGATAACAATTGGTTTTGCCATCCTTCTGAGGGGGTGAGCAAACTACGATCTCTTTGCAGCCTGCCAGTACAGCAGGAATACCCAGCATCAGGAAAGTACTTGGGAGCACCGCTGTTCCGCCCGGTATATATAAACCTACGCGTTCAATTGCACGTGCCTCACGCCAGCAGGAAACTCCGGGCATGGTTTCTATAACAGCCTCTTTAAGCAATTGCGCAGCATGGAATTTTCTGATATTTGCATAAGCGGTATCAATTGCTTTTTTCGCATCACCGGGAATCGTTGCCGCAATGGCTTCTATTTCTGACTTTTCGATGAAAAGCTGCTGTAATTCTATCTTATCAAAATCCTGCGCATAACTGAAAAGTGCATTATCACCCTCTTCTTTTACCTTAGAAATGATACTTTTTACCCGGTCTGCAATAGTCTTATCATCAGAAAGCTGTCTTAAACAGAGATCTTCAATATTCTGCGCTGACAAATCAGTATAACTGTAGATTTTCAATGTTTTATTTATTTGTGTTAACCTTAGTTAACCATGAATCCGCTAATTAATTCAGTTATGCGATGATCTTTTCGATCGGCATCACTACAATTCCTTCTGCACCGGCAGCTTTAAGGCTGTTGATCTTTTCCCAGAAATCCTGTTCTGCAATAACCGAGTGTACCGCTACCCAGTCAGGTTCGAAAAGAGGAACGATTGTAGGGCTTTTCACACCAGGCAACAGGCTCACAACCTTATCAAGGTTAGATTTGGCTACATTGAGTACTACATACTTTGTTTCTTTTGCACGGAGTACAGAGCGGATTCTTTGCAGCAGTTCGATTACATCTTCATTGAGCTCTATGCCTTTGTTTCCGATCAGTACAGCTTCAGATTTCATCACTTCCGCGAATGGTTTCAAGCCATTGCTTTTTAGAGTTCCGCCAGTTGAAACGATATCACAGATTGCGTCGCTTAAACCTAAGCCAGGGCCGATTTCCACTGATCCGGAAATGGTACGCACTACTGCGTTTACGTTATTGTCCTGCAAATATTTTTCAAGAATAACCGGGTAAGAAGTAGCGATTGCTTTACCTTCAAGGCCGCTGATGTCAGTGATTTCACTGTCATTGGGGATTGCGATTTTCAGCGTGCACCTGCCGAAGCCAAGTTTCTGAAGATATTCTACGTCAGCATTTACTTCTGTAATTACATTTTCACCTACTATGCCCAGATCGGCAATACCGTCCTGAACATATTCAGGTATATCATCATCTCTCAGGAAAAGAATCTCCAGAGGGAAGTTAGTAACAGTTGATATCAGTGAGCTCTTGTAGTTTTCGAAAGATAAACCACAATTTTTAAGAATTTCTACAGATTTTTCGTTTAGTCTACCAGATTTCTGGATAGCAATTTTTAGTGTTTTCAATTGATTGAAATTATTGAATGGAACATGAAAATAATTCGGAAACAAGTTTTGAAGTACAAAACATTACATATCTATCGCCACAACTGGCGATGGTGCAAATGTAAGTGATGATTCAAATGTTTGTTCATAATTTTTTTGTCCCTATTCAATATGCGCTGCACACTGAGGTGTTGCAAATATATAGATTGAATTGAGAAATCAAAAAATTAATGGCATTTTATTTGATCATAGGCTGAAGACCGTGCAGCTGAAAAGCGGGGTCTTCCTAAAAAAACACATTTTGAAAAAAGTACTTTATCTGTTATTATCCTGCTCTGTCTTATTGTCTGCCTGTAACTGGTTTAAAACCACGCCCGAAGTAGGACTGGTATTGTCCAAACATTTTAACGATAAGCTGTATAAGGATTTTGATACAGCTGCCTATAATGTCGTATTTAACCGCCATTTTGACTCCCTGAAATCCACCTTCAGCAATCCAAAAGTGATTGGCAGCTACTATGCTGATAATGAACGGAGGACTGCCCTGGTGACCCGTTTTTATGTGAACGGGGAATTGGATACCCTCAAAAACTATATTTCAAGAAGCAGCACGCATGGTTTTAACCCAAAGATATTTGGCTATGCTGCACTGGAACAAGTATTATCAAAGTTATCAGCGCATCAGTTTAAATCAATTGCCGAAGTTTACCCTGTGATTGCAGACCTGGAATTATACAGTGCATCTTCGCTTTTAAAATATGATACTTTTATCGGGTACGGCAGTATTGTGCCGAGAAAAGTGCTGAACCGTTATTACGTAACGACGATCAGGCCGGATAGCTCCAGTATGCGGAAAGTACTTGAAAGCAAAGATCTTGCAGACTTGCTAAGTTCAATTCAGCCTGCAGCTCAGGAATACACTGCTTTACAAAAAGAATTTGCAAGACTAAAACAAAATCCTGCAGCAAATGCAGAGGCCATTAAAACCATCCAGGTGAATATGGAAAGGCTGCGCTGGAAAATTGCGGGGATAGGTAAGGAGTACGTTGAGGTAAATATTCCGGATTTTTCGCTTACCTGGTTCAACAATCAGGATACCGTTACGCATATGAAAGTATGCGTGGGTGGCAGGCGCGAAAAGGATTATGAAGCGAAGATGAAGATCTTCCTGAAAACACATTCACTGGACGACAAACCTAAAAACCACCAGACGCCGATCCTGCTGAGCAAGTTCAATTCCATACAGGTGAACCCGGTCTGGAATATTCCGGTGAGCATCGCACAGAGCGAAATTTACTATCAGGCTATGCGTGATCCCTATTATTTATCAAACAATAACATGAGGGTATATTACAAGGGACAACTGATAGCTGATCCGGATACCATCCAATGGAGAAAATACCCGCGTGAGCACTTGCCCTTCCAGTTTAAACAGGGTTCAGGAGAAGGCAACGCTTTAGGAAAGTTTAAATTTATCTTCGACAACGGTTCGAGCATTTACCTGCATGATACCAATAACAAATCAGCGTTTATGCGGGATAACCGGGCAATCAGCCATGGCTGTGTACGGGTGGAACGTCCGCTGGAATTCGCAGAAAAACTTGTTGATAATAAATACCAGTATGATCAGCTGAGGATGGAAGTGAACCTGCCGCCGATTGATACCACCAAAATGGAGATCTATAAAAAGAGACTGGCAAAAAAGGCCGATACCGTAAATATTTTCCAGGTAAAACCCAAATGGTTCGGGACAAAAAAGAACGTTGCTGTTTTTATCAATTATAAAACCGCCTGGGCACAAAATGGCAGGATAGAATACCGCAATGACATCTACGATCTGGATGATGCAATTTTTACAGCGATGAAAAAATTCAGATAAAATTTCTACCTTTGGTTTTTAATGAATTTCCTATACCCAGGTTTTCTTTTTTCTCTGCTGGCGGTAGTCATTCCTATCCTTATTCATCTGTTTAATTTCCGGAAATTCAGGAAGATATATTTTAGCAATGTACAGTTTTTAAAAGCTGCACAGGAGCAAAATTCATCCAGGGAAGAACTAAAAAACCTGCTTATACTTGCCAGCCGTATATTTGCCATTGTGTTCCTCGTCTTCGCTTTTGCCCGTCCGTATTTTGCTTCTGGCAGCGGATATAATCCCGGCACCGCTAACCTGATCAACATTTATATCGACAACTCTTACAGTATGGGCTCGGTTAATAAGGATGGTACGCTGCTTGATGAGGCCAAACGCAAAGCGAAAGAAATCAGCAGGCAGTTTTCGCCCAATGACAGGTTCCAGCTCATTACCAATGACTTCGAAGGCAGGCATCAGCGTATGCTCAACAATGAACAACTGCTGAACCTTGTTGATGAAATAAAAATCTCTCCGGCCCGGCGCAGTCTGCAACAGGTACTGAACCGGCAGAATAGTGTTGATGCCGGCAAAAGATACAGGTTTAACTTTGTTATATCTGACTTTCAGCGCGCTTTCACTGGTACAAAAGTGATTCAAACAGATCCGGGCAGTCAGCTGTCACTGCTGAGACTCGAGGCCAATACGCTGCCCAATGTGGGGGTTGACAGTATCTGGTCGCTCTCGCCCGCTCACAAACCCGGCGATCAGGAAAAGTTTGTGGTAAAACTGCATAATTATTCTGATAAAGAAACTAAAGATATTCCTGTTAAATTGCTGATCAATAACCAGCAGAAGGTACTGGCGAGACTGAATATTTCTGCCGGTAAATCGGTTACGGATACGCTTGGTTTCAGTGGTTTATCGGCCGGATGGCAAAAAGGGCTGGTCAGCATTAAAGATTTCCCGCTCACATTCGATGATGAGCTGAAGTTTAGCTTTAAAGTAAACAGCGGACTAAACATTTTACATATCACAGGCGATCTTTCGGAAAGACATATCAGTTCTCTGTTTTCCGCCGACAGCTATTTCAGGCTGAGTACTATGCCAGAGTCCAATGTTTTATACAGTGCTTTCTCCAGGTACCAGCTGATCATTCTCTCCGGCTTGAAAACTCCGTCCAGCGGACTCGCACTGCAGCTGAAAGGTTTTGTTCAAAACGGGGGCAGTGTAGTGATCTTTCCAGACCTGGATACCAGGACAGAAGATTTTTCTTCCTTTCTGCAGGGCTTATCGCTTCCTCCGGCGATCTCACTGAGTAAAGATACTGTCAGCGTAACTGCGCTTGACCTGAAAAGTAATATTTTTAATGATGTATTTGAAGAAGTCCCTGCAAAGTTAGACCTGCCAAAGGTAAACCGACATTTGGTTTACCGGAAAAACACGCGCAGCAACAGGGAAGATATCCTTTCACTCCCCGGAGGACAGGGTTTTTTCAGCCGCTACCGCCTGGGGGCAGGGCAGGTTTATTTATCGGCCTCCTCACTTAAATCCGAAGACAGCAATCTGCCACAACATCCCGTATTTGTACCCCTGTTGTACAAAATTGCCTTTACAAGTGTGCAGGAACAACCCTTATATTACACAATCGGAAGGAATAACCTGCTTGGCAGTACAAAGATAAGTTTGAACCCAAACCAGTCGCTGAGGCTTACATCGGCTAACGAGGAGCTGATCCCTGAAGTCAGGCAGACACCGGGGAGGACCCTGCTTTACATTGCCGACCAGGTAAGGGCTTCTGGTTTCTACGAATTGCTGAAATCAGATTCGCTGCTGAGTACCTATGCCTTTAATGAGAGCCGGGCAGAATCAGACATGCATTTTACGCCTGAGAGAGAACTCAGACAGCTTTTTGGAGCCAAAATTTTAACTATTCCGAATGCCGGGGCAAGCTTGACTCCTGCGGCGCTGGAAAATAACCACACCGAATTATGGAAACTTTGTCTAGTTTTGTGTGCCGTTTTTTTAGCTGCCGAAGCGCTATTGATCAGATTTTTTAACAAGAAAAACTATATAAAAACATGAACCTTCTCCTCACTGGCGTAACCATCGCCGATCCGAATAGCGAGTTTAATCATCAAGTATGTGATGTTCGTGTGGTACAGGGAATGATCGTTGAAATTGCAAAGGCACTGAAACCACAAACAGCCGCAGATCTCCTTGAAAAAGAAGAACTGGTAGACGGTAAGGGTTCTTTTCTTAGTCCCGGGTTTTTTGACCTGAACTGTTCTGTTGGTGATCCCGGATTTGAGACAAAAGAAGATATACAAACTGCCTGTGCTGCTGCACAGGCGGGCGGATTTACAGGACTTGCAGTGCTGCCGCATACCAAACCGGTTGTACATTCCAAAGCAGAAGTGGAATATATCATCAACAAAGCAAAAAACAATCTGGTTGATATTTATCCTGTAGGGGCAATCAGTCATGATCTGGAAGGAAAGGAACTGGCAGAGCTGTATGATATGCAAAAAGCAGGTGCTGTGGCCTTTTCGGATGGCAGCAAACCGGTAAGCGACGACGGCTTTATGAGTCGCGCGATACAATACGCGAAAGGCATAAACGGCCTGCTGATCGTTTATCCGGAGAATAAATCCATTGCCGGAAAAACGCAGATCAACGAAAGTAAAACCAGTGTATTGCTGGGAATGAAAGGGATGCCTGCGCTGGCAGAAGAAATGCATATCTCCAGGGATATTTTCCTGGCTACCTACCACCAGTCGCCTTTACACATCAGCAACATCTCTACGGCCGGCGCTGTAGCCCTGGTTAAAAAGGCTAAAAAAGATGGCTTGCAGATTTCCTGTGATGTGGCGGCACATCACCTGGTGTTTACAGAGGAACTGCTGAACGATTTCGACAGCAATTATAAAGTAAAACCTCCATTACGCGGCAAAGCTGATATCAAAGCACTGCTTGCAGGCTTGAAAGACGGTACAATTGACGCGGTTTCTTCACAGCACCGCCCGCATGAGCCGGAATTTAAAGATGTGGAATTTGAGATCGCGGCCTATGGGATCATCGCCCTGCAAACTGTATTGCCTTTATTGGTAAAGGCGGGTGTGGATGCGGCACAAATTGCAGAAAAACTAGCCATCAATCCGCGGAAATTGCTTAACTTAAAAGTACCGGTGATCACAGCAGGAGAAGCCGCGAACTTTACGCTGTTTAACCTGACAGAGAAATGGGAGTACAACGCCCGTAACAACTATTCAAAATCACGGAATACCCCATTATTAAATCAAACCCTGACCGGTAAGGTCAAATTAGTATATAACAACAATCAAATTCAAGTATATGGATAGTAAAGTACAAAGCGCCCTTGTCGCTTCATTGGATAAATTCGCTGCACTTTCAGGTATCGACTCAGTAAAACTGGAACAGGACCTGATAGATGTGTTCAGCAAAGACCTGGGCTTCCTTGAAAAAGTTGAAGAATTTGACGAGGTGTTTGATGAGTACCCTGCATTTGAGGAACTTAGAGAAATATTTTTTGATCTGCTGATGATCAACTTCTTTGCCAGCGATGTTCAGAAACTGGAAGAAGATTATCTGGATTCTGACGAATGGGCAGATATTGAAGAGGATACTATCGACCGTGGAACGGAGTTGCTGAACCTGCTGTTGTACATCAACGAATGTCATGATGAGCAGATCAAACCGGAACTGGGAGATTTTTTACGGGAATTCCTGCTGGTGGAAGAAGATGAGTTCCAGGATGAATACCACATCTATGAAGACCTGATCAGTAACCAGCAGCTGGCAGACAGCAGTATCGAAGATATCTGCAGCCACAAAGGAATGATTGATCTGGGCGAAGAAATGGAAACCCTGTTTGTGCCATTTATGAGTTTCTTTAACCAGCCGAAGGCAAATGCCGAAGCCTTTAAAGACCTTGAAGAATTCAGCGCAGATAAAGAATTTGATACTGCCGTATATGCGCTGATCGCAGAATTCAACGTACAGAACTAAGTAGTGCTATTATGGAACAACAATTAAAGGAAATGGAGATCAGGCCAAACAAAATGGCCTTTCAGTTAGCTGCAGGCTTTTCTGTTTATACCATCGTACTGATCTTTCTTTTTAAAGTATTGGGGATTGATATACAGGACCAGAACGTACCGGTTGCCACAAAGGTAATGAGTGCGGTACTGTCTTACCTGCCCTATGTACTGGTGATCCTGTATGCGCAGATCAAACACAGGACGGAGCTTGGCGGTTTTATAAGTTTTGGAAGGGCATTTTCTACGGGTTTTCGTGTGAGTGCTACTGCAGGGCTTTTTATCGGGCTGCTGATGATCCTTTACTACAAGGTACTAGATCCCGGTTCACTGGAACACATTATTGAAATTGCTATGGAACAGGCTTCTGAAGCTGGTGGCGACTCTGCCAAGGCGGAGAGAAGTGTAAAAGCTATGGCGCCTTACATGCCTATTATGATTGGCTTTGGTGCGGCTATTTCCTATACTGTTTACGGGCTCATCATTAGTATTGTTGGTGCAGCAGTCAATAAAAGGATAGCCCCTATAAAATTCGACTAAACCTTTGTGTGCAAACATAAATTTTACAACGTGCAAATTTTATCGATTAAAATGATAAAATTTGCACGTTGATTTTTTTTAACCCCCGTAATACCCACATGGATATTTCTGTAGTCATACCCTTATATAACGAAGATGAGTCATTGCCCGAACTTACTTCCTGGATTGCCAGGGTAATGGCGGAGCATCACTTTTCTTATGAAATTTTGTTTGTAGATGATGGCAGTACTGACAGTTCATGGAAGGTAATCGAAGATTTAAAAAACACTTATCCCGAAGTAAAAGCGATCAAGTTCAGACGTAATTACGGTAAATCTGCCGCGCTTAATGTAGCTTTTGAAGCTTCACAGGGCGATGTGATCATTACTATGGATGCCGATCTGCAGGATAGTCCCGATGAAATCCCTGAACTATACAGGAGGCTTTGTGAGGAAAAAATGGATATCATCTCCGGCTGGAAGAAGAAACGTTATGATCCGGTTACCAAGACTATCCCGACAAAGCTGTTCAATGCTGCAACGCGGAGGATGTCGGGCATACAGCTGAACGATTTCAACTGTGGCCTTAAGGCTTACCGCAGTGATGTGGTAAAAACCATAGAGGTATATGGGGAGATGCACCGTTACATTCCGGTGATTGCCAAATGGGCAGGATTTAAAAATATCGGGGAGCAGGTAGTGGAGCACCGTGCGAGAAAGTATGGTGTAACTAAATTTGGGTTCAGCCGGTTTATCAATGGTTTCCTGGACCTGCTGTCTATCTTCTTTGTCGGTAAATTTGGCAAAAGGCCGATGCACTTTTTTGGTTCAATGGGCGTACTGAGTTTCCTGGTAGGAACTGTAATGGCCCTATGGATCATCGGCGAAAAACTGTATCATATTTCTATGAATACCTCATACAGGGAGATCACTGATCAGCCGATGTTTTATATTGCACTCGTGGCAATTATACTGGGCTCTCAACTTTTCCTCACAGGTTTTGTGGCAGAGCTGGTTACCCGTAATGCCTCAGAACGTAACCAATACCTGATAGAAAAAGAGATCCTTTAATATGTTTTTCTCGATCATCATTCCACTATACAACAGGCCGCAGGAAATAGCCGAACTGCTCGCTACGCTGGCGGTGCAAACTTACACGCAGTTTGAAGTGCTCGTTATTGAAGACGGCTCTTCGCTCCGCGCCAAAGAAATTGTTGAGGGATATGCCGGTCAACTGGATATCAGCTATTATTATAAAGAAAATGCAGGCCAGGGTTTTGCACGGAATTATGGTTTTGAACGTGCCAAAGGCGATTACTTCGTAATTTTTGATTCGGACTGCCTGATTCCCCATGATTACCTGGAGATCGTTAAAGATTACCTTTTTGACCATGACCTGGATGCCTATGGCGGACCTGATGCTGCGCACGATAGCTTTACTGCTGTGCAAAAGGCAATCAGTTATGGCATGACTTCAGTATTTACTACCGGAGGGATCAGGGGAAACAAAAAGCATGTGGGGCAATTTCATCCCCGGAGTTTCAATATGGGTGTTTCCAGGGAAGCCTGGGAGAAGGCCGGAGGTTTCAAAATCACCCGTCTCGGAGAAGATATTGAATACAGCATCCGCATCCACTCAATGGGTTTTAGGATTGGTCTTATCCCCGGTGCCAGGGTTTTTCACAAAAGAAGGACCAGTCTGATCCAGTTTTACAAACAGATCCATTTCTTTGGACGCGCCAGGATAAATATTTATAAACATTTTCCGGCTGAGTTGAAATTAGTACATTTTTTCCCTGCAGTGTTCACCCTGGGCATTATAACGGTGCTGCTGCTGAATATTTTCTATCCGCCGCTGGCTTATATTGGCAATGTATTCCTTCTGGTATACTTTATGTTGATATTTTTTCACTCCCTTATCCTTAACCGGTCATTAAAAGTTGCATTTTTGAGCATTATATCCTCATTTATTCAATTGACAGCCTACGGCTTAGGTTTTATACAGGATTTTATAAAAAGAATAGTACTTAAACAGCAATGATAAATTTTTTAAAAGAGACCACTTTTACCGTTAATGAAGTAATAGGCAAGTCCTGGGACCTCACCAGACGCCATTATTTTTCTATCTCCACCTTGTGCTTTCTGATGTTTATTACGTCAAACGCCTCAGGGCTTATGGCTTTTTTAATCAAGGATGTAAACAAGGGCCTGAGTGCGCTGATGGCTTTCTTCTTTATCATCATGTACTTCACCATCAATTTGTCCCTGCTCAAATATATCTTTCATTTGCTGGATGACGAAGAGCATGACGTAAGTATTGTAAGCACGCTTCCAACACGTCAGCAGATCATCAGGTTTGTAGTGGGAATGCTTTATTTTATGCTTGTCATCGTTGGTGTTTATTGTGTGGTGATCCTGGTTGCCTTTCCGTTTATCTATACCGGAATAAGGATGCAGCTGATCACCAATATTGCAATAGCGATAGGAGTAGTTGCAATTTTTATAACCTGGGTAAGGATTTCCTTTTTTCCTTTTTTTATTATCGACAAAAACGAGCCGCCTTTCGGTTCGCTGAAATTCAGTCTGGCTATTACCAAAGGAAATTTCACCAAGATTCTGCTGCTTTTGCTGGTGCTTGGCGGATTTTATGTGCTGTGCCTGGTCCTGATTGCACTGCAATATCCCGTTATAGCATTTTTTGTAAATATCTTCAGTTCTTTTATTATCGTTCCATTATCCAGCGTAGCGCTTACTATAGCCTACAGGAAAATGATGAGCGAGTATGAGGGCGATGAAAACCCGGATATTATTCACAATATAGTTTAACCTTTTATGGGATTAAAAGCGGCATTAAGTAAACCGTTTGCAGCCTTTATTGTAAAGGGTGTAGGCAAATGGAAAAAGAATGCGATTGCAGCACAGCAGGAAACGCTGCTGGCTTTAGTATCAGCTGCAAAAGATACCGCCTTCGGAAAAGACCATGATTTTGCCGGCATTAAAAATTACGGCGACTTTAAAAAACAGGTTCCGGTGCGCGATTATGAAGAGCTGCGGCCTTATATAGACAGGGTTGTTGCCGGGGAGAAAGATGTAATGTGGAAGGGGAAGCCCTCTTATTTTGCAAAAACCTCCGGTACTACGTCTGGCGCCAAATACATACCTATATCTAAAGAATCAATGCCGGAGCATCTTAAAGCTGCCCGGAATGCTTTGCTTACATACATACATGAAACAGGCAATGCAAATTTTGTGAACGGCAAAATGATCTTTTTGCAGGGGAGTCCGGTGATGACGGAAAAAAACGGTATTAAACTGGGCCGTTTGTCGGGCATAGTGGCAAATCTTGTACCCGCCTATCTGCAAAAGAACCGGCTTCCTTCTTACGCCACCAACTGCATTGAAGACTGGGAAGAAAAAATTGATGCCATCGTAGAAGAAACCTACCTTCAGGATATGACGCTGATTTCGGGCATTCCGCCATGGGCGCAAATGTATTTCGACAGGCTCAGCGAAAAAACCGGGGGAAAGAAAATCAAAGATATCTTTGAGAACTTCCAGCTCTTTGTATACGGAGGGGTAAATTATGAGCCTTACCGTGCGAAGATAGAGGCCAGTATCGGCAGAAAAATTGATACAATAGAAACCTATCCCACCTCAGAAGGCTTTATAGCTTACCAGGACAGCCAGAAGGATAAAAGCCTGCTGCTGCTGGCAAAGGCGGGGATGTTCTACGAGTTTATCCCTGCAGACGAATACTACAACGACAATCCTACCAGGCTGAGCCTGGAGGACGTAGAACTGGATCAGAACTATGCCCTGATCTTAAATACAAATGCAGGCCTATGGGGATACAGCATCGGAGATACCATCAAGTTTGTTTCCAAAAATCCGTACAAGATCCTGGTAACAGGGCGCATCAAACATTTTATATCCGCCTTTGGCGAGCATGTGATCGGCGAGGAAGTGGAGCATGCTTTACTCACCGTAGCAAATGAAGAAGGGATTGGTATTACAGAATTTACCGTTGCCCCGCAAGTGAACCCTGCGGCGGGAGAACTTCCTTATCACGAATGGTTTATAGAGTTTTCCAATGTGCCTGAAGACCTCCATGCCTTCAGTAAAAAAGTAGATGAGGCCTTGCAAAAGAAAAATATTTACTACTTTGACCTAATTGAAGGTAAAATTCTGCAGCCGCTGATCATTCGGCCTTTAAAAAAGGATGCGTTTGTGAACTACATGCGTGCCGAGGGTAAACTGGGAGGACAGAATAAGGTTCCCCGTTTAGCGAATGACAGGAAGATTGCAGAAGGCCTGATTAAATTGACGAATAAGATTTGAAAAACATAACAATACTGGGGTCTACCGGCTCTATTGGCACCCAGGCCCTGGACGTGATCCGGGCAAACCCTGCTTTATATCGTGTAGTTGTACTGACTGCAAATGCCAATGCCGCATTACTTATTGAGCAATCACTTGAGTTCTTGCCTGAACTGGTGGTCATCGGAGATGAAAGTCAGTATACTGCGGTAAAGGCTGCCCTTGCCGGAACTGCTGTTAAAGTCCTTGCCGGAGAACACTCCTTATGCGAGGCAGCCTCAGTGGAAAGTGCCGACTTAGTACTTACAGCCCTGATGGGTTCAGTAGGATTGCGACCTACGATAGCCGCAATTGAAGCAAAAAAAACTATTGCATTGGCAAATAAGGAGACTTTGGTGGTAGCAGGAGAGCTTGTTACACGCTTAGCTGCTGAGCACGGTGTAAAGATTATCCCGGTTGATTCAGAACATTCTGCAATTTATCAGTGCCTGGCAGGTGAAGACTTAGGTACCATAGAAAAAATTTACATAACAGCTTCGGGAGGACCCTTCAGAGGGAAAGACCGCAGCTATCTGGCCAGCGTTACCAAAGAACAGGCTTTAAAACATCCAAACTGGGTGATGGGAGCGAAGATTACTATAGATTCTGCTTCCTTAATGAACAAGGGACTCGAAGTGATCGAAGCAAAATGGCTGTTTGATCTGGATATCAGTCAGATCGATGTGATTGTACACCCACAATCTATTGTACATTCTATCGTTCAGTTTAATGACGGGTCGATGAAAGCACAGCTGGGCTTGCCGGATATGAAGCTGCCTATTCATTATGCGATGGCTTATCCGGAAAGGATAGAGAGTAAGTTCCCAAGGTTTAATTTTCTGGATTACCCGGAGTTTACTTTTGCCAGAGCCGATATGGAAACCTTTCGTAATCTGGGCCTTGCCTATACAGCCCTGGAAAAGGGAGGTAATATGCCCTGCATTATCAATGCAGCCAATGAAGTGGTTGTCGATGCCTTTTTGAATGACCAGATCGGTTTTCTGGGTATGAGCGATGTAATTGAACAATGTATGTCTGACCTGCCCTTTGTGGCGGAGCCGGCCCTCAATAATTATTTAGAAACAGACGAGCTTACGCGTATCTTTGCCCGTGAGCTTGTAACAAAAAAATATTTAGCTATCTAATTTTAAAAATAAAACACACAACAGAAATATATGAACGGATTGATTATGGTTGCCCAGCTGCTACTGGGATTATCAATATTGGTAATCTTACATGAACTGGGGCATTTTCTTGCAGCGCGGGCCTTTGGGATTAAAGTAGAGAAGTTTTATCTGTTTTTTGATGCCTGGGGCGTAAAGTTGTTTAGCATTACCAAAGGTGGAGTGGAGTACGGTATTGGATGGCTGCCTTTGGGCGGTTATGTGAAAATTGCGGGGATGATCGATGAGTCGATGGACAAAGAGCAGATGGCTTTGCCTGCCCAGCCATGGGAGTTCAGGTCTAAGCCGGCATGGCAGCGCCTGATCGTGATGCTTGCTGGTGTTTTTGTAAATATCGTAGTGGGGATCTTTATCTTCTGGATGCTGACTTTCAAATTTGGTGAGACTTATATTGCAAACAGTTCTGTAGTAAGCGGAATTAACCCGGGATCGATCGGGAAACAGATCGGACTGAAACAGGGTGACCGCGTGATTGCTGTAAACGGCAAGAAGATTGTCCGCTTTGAAGAATTGCTGAGCTCTAAGGTGCTGATGGGAAATACAAACCTGACGATCAGCCGCGAAGGAAAAACCCTGGATGTGAAGGTCCCGGATAATATTTTAAATAAGGTTGCTGATCTCGGTATTGAAGAGTTTATCAGCAGGATGCCTTTACTGACCACTACGGTTGATACTGTGGTGCCTGGTAGAAAAGCTTTTAAGGTAGGGATGAAGAAAGGTGACCGCATTGTGTCGGTAAACGAAGTTCCGGTAAAGTATGATGTTGATGTAAGTAAGGAGCTGAAAAAGATGAAAGGCAGGAAATTTATGCTGGATGCCTACCGTGGTACTGAAATATTGCACTTCGAGTTGTCTACTGATAGCGCAGGAACAATCGGTATTGCCTTTAATCCCGATGAGATCAAAGAAGAAACAATCAATTACGGGTTTTTTGCGGCCTTGCCGATTGGTGCAAACCAGGCATGGACTTCGTTCACTGACAATGGTAAGGGGATATGGAAAGTGCTCAGCGGTAAAATCAAGGCCGATAAAGCATTCTCAGGACCTGTTGCGATTGCACAGAAGGTTTATGGTGGTATCTGGATCTGGTCGCATTTCTGGGCTTCTACGGCCTTAATTTCCATAGCGCTGGCATTTATGAACCTGCTGCCTATTCCTGCGTTAGACGGAGGCCACGTGGTTTTCCTGTGTGTAGAGATGGTGAAGGGTAAACCGCTTGGCGACAAGTTTATGGAAAATGCGCAGATTGTTGGCTTTGTGATGCTGCTGTCATTGATGGTATTTGTTATTGGCAATGATATCTTTAAGGCTTTTATCAAATAGCCTTTGGTGTTTATTCAATGAAAAATATATAGATAACCGGTTATAACTTAACCGGTTTTTCTATTTTTGGACAAATCTGAAATTATGACCACGATATCCATTTTTAAGAAAGTAGCGATTGCTGAAGGTGTTTCTTACCTCGCTTTACTATTAATCGCTATGCCCTTGAAGTACCTGGCAGGAATGCCTCTGGCTGTGAAGTATACCGGATGGGCTCACGGACTGCTGTTTGTGCTGTACGTGGCTTTTGTGATCATGTGTGCAATGGAATACAAATGGAAGTTCGGCAAGATTGTACTCGTGTTTTTTGCATCACTATTGCCATTTGCACCCTTCATTGTGGAGAAACGTTTGCATGAAGGTACTGAAGATCAGGTAAAAAAATAATATTTGAAATAAGGCTTGGATTTATAGGGCTGAATTTATAGATTTGCATCCCGCTTAACAAGCAATGCCCAGTTGGCGGAATTGGTAGACGCGCTGGTCTCAAACACCTGTGGGAAACCGTGCCGGTTCGACTCCGGCACTGGGTACGCCTTAAAGCCTCCGATGAAAATCGGAGGCTTTTTTGGTTTTATAGATTTTTCATGAAAGGGTTGGTAAAAAAAATGCCAGCAGATTTAATCCTACTGGCATTTGTATTTCAAAAGAGATCTTTTAAAGCTCTTTTCGTAATCTTGCTACGGGAATATTCATTTGCTCCCTGTATTTTGCCACAGTTCTTCTCGCAATATTATAACCCTGATCTTTCAGTATTTCTGTAAGTTTCTCATCGGCAAGAGGTTTCCTCTTATCCTCATTGCCAATACAGTCTTCAAGGATTTTTTTCACTTCTTTATTGGATACTTCTTCGCCGCTTTCGGTCTGGATAGCTTCTGAGAAAAATGACTTCAGCAGGAAAGTTCCAAATTCTGTCTGCACATATTTGGAATTTGCTACTCTTGAAACCGTCGAAATATCCATGTCGATCTTATCAGCAATATCTTTCAGGATCATTGGCCGCATTTTGCGTTCATCACCTGTAAGCAGGTATTCGTACTGATACTGCATGATGGCATTCATAGTCTTCAGCAGGGTCTGCTGGCGCTGTTTGATCGCATCAATAAACCATTTAGCAGAATCGAGCTTTTGCTTTACAAACTGTACTGCCTCTTTTAATTTTTTATCTTTCTGTGCAGCCTTGTCATAATGCTCAAACATATCGATGTATGAACGGCTAACCCTCAGCTCCGGTGCGTTCTTAGAATTGAGTGTAAGGATAAGTACAGAATCGTTATTGGAGATATGGAAATCCGGGATTACCTGTAATTGTTTTGTCGTTACCTGGTTTGAATCTCCTGGTTTAGGGTTCAAACGAAGGATCTCAGCGATAATCTCTTTAAGATCTTCACTGTTGAGTCCCAGTGATTTCTCCAGCTTATCATAGTGTTTGCGGGTAAACTCATCAAGATAGTTTTCCACAATCATGATTGCCTTCAGGATAATCGGGTTTGAGGGGTCTTTTCTGCGCAGCTGCAGGGTCAAACACTCCTGAAGATCACGGGCGGCAATTCCCGGGGGGTCAAAACTCTGGATTACCTTGAGCATTTCCAGTACATCTTCTTCTTCGACCATTGCGTTCTGTGAAAACGCAAGATCGTCGATCATGGAGGTAATAGGTCTTCTCAGATAACCATCGTCATCCAGGCTGCCAATGATCTGTTTACCGATGATAAAGTCCTGATCGGACAGGGGAACAAGATCTAACTGCTCTTGTAAACTTTCAAAAAAGGTACTTTCAATGGCAATTGGAGTCTCTTTCTTTTCATCATCATCGTCGTTATTGTTATATGAGGTGCTGTAGTCATTACCTGCGTCGTCCTGCAGATAATCATCTACATTGAATTCATCTATACTTTCTTCTTTAGAACCACCGTCAAAATCTTCGGGAGTATCATTCAGGTCATCATATTCACCTTTGGGTTCTTCAGCGATCATTAAACTTGGGTCTTCGAGCGCTGGATTTTCTTCTAATTCTTCTTTTATGCGGGTATCAAGGGAAACAGTAGGAACCTGCAGCAATTTGATAAACTGGATTTGCTGAGGGGATAATTTTTGAAGTAATTTTTGTTGTAAATGTTGTTTAAGCATGTTGTGTAGAAAAGGTATTTTGACCCGTTTCAAAAATAAGCATTTGGTTTAGATATAAACTATACACTCAAGTCTATTATTGTAATTGACGCTATTTTTTCGATATTATAGCCATTTTTATGATAAAGTTTATATTTTTATTAATAAAGGTGCCAGATAAATAGTTTGATAATTTCTGACAAATGTATAAAATCTGTTTTATAGCTTTTGAGAATGAAAGGCCTCAGATAAAATATCTTTATGTAAGTTTATAGTTATAAGTGATATTGAACACAAAATAAATTTTTCATTATGAGTTTCGTTAAAGAATTTAAGGAGTTTGCCGTAAAAGGCAATGTAATAGACCTTGCTGTCGGGGTAATTATTGGGGGAGCATTTGGAAAGATCGTGACCTCTATGGTGAATGATCTGATTATGCCTCCTATAAGTTTATTGATTGGTGATAAGGGCTTTGCTAATTTTTATATTCCGCTGAATGCGAAAGTTAGCGAGTTCGTTGCTGCTAATCCGAATGCTTCTCTGGAAGATGCTAAAAAAGCAGGACCTGTATTTGCCTGGGGTAATTTTGCTACCGAGGTGATCAACTTTATCATTCTGGCCTTCATCATATTTTTGATGGTAAAAGCTATTAATTCAATGAAACGCAAAGAAGAAGAAGCGCCTAAAGCTCCACCTGCACCAACCAAAGAAGAATCTTTACTGACTGAGATCAGGGATTTACTGAAAACCAGAACAGTATAAATGGTGTTTTCGGCACTGCCTGCTGCTGACCGGCCACGGGCAGCGCCGAAAATAAAAAGTATTTCTTACGGTTTTGCCTGACTAATCACAATCACATAATCGGCAATACCTGCATACTTTGCAGTATCTTTAGCATCAGCGCTCTCCGCCGAAAAACAGGATATATTTGCTACAGATAAATTAGGTGCATACTTTTTAAGCTGTGCAACTATTCCCAACCTTTCATCGCTGTGGAACCGTCCGTTCAGCTGCAGAATCTTTCTGCCCGGATTTAACTTTGCGTATTTTGCTACAGACCAGGCCATAGATGCGTCCCAGAGGTTTTGTGTCTGATAAATCTTCATGCTGCCCATATCGTGTCCTCCCAGCGTCTCTATAAATTTGTCATGGTACCTTCCGGCGGCAGTATCAACAGGAAGAGGCGGAAGGAAAGATTTTGAGGCCGCCGGGAAATCCTTCAGTTTGTCCAATCCTGCCATACTTACAGCATTGCTGTAACGCGTTGCCGCATTTGCCCCGATCACATCGGTATGGGCAGTCTTTGCCAGTTCAATCAGGGGTTTGTAGTCTTTATAATTATTCCATGCCTTCGCTTCTTTGATAAAGTTCTTCTCAGAGATCAGCGCTAACAGATATTCATTAATTACCGGCTGAACATCCGTACTGAACATCTCGAGGGACAATGCCGTGGACGGGTAGGACCGGATCATCTTTCCAAGAATTTCAGCTTCCAGCAAATGGCCCGTAGAATCATTGTGTTCTTCGCCAAATACCAGTACATCCACTTTCTTCAGTGCTTTTACCAGTTCATCTGTGCTGATTGTTTTGCCTGTTTTAGTGTCAAAAATCTCATAGGCAGGAGTAGCCTGACCAGTTTGCTGTGCCCAGATGGCTATGGGGGATAGCAGAAAGAAAGGGAGCAAAATAAAGATTATGGGAATGCGCTTTTTCATATCGGATGTGGATTAATATAACACGGCGAAGTTAAGGAAATATTTTACCGGCAGAAAAAGGGTGTTTACCGGTTTTTTGCTGCTGTATGGGCTTGCGGCTATTTAGAAAACTGCATTTATACCCTAGTTTAGATGAAAAATTAAGGTAATGGACACTGATAAAAAAACAAACAGCAACTCTAACAGACTTGGCGCCGGACTCATACTTTTAGTTCTGGGTCTGATATTTTTCTTAAGAAACTTTGGTATAGGTGTACCTCACTGGGTATTCAGCTGGCATACGATTTTACTGGCTATAGGATTGCTCATCGGTAGCAGACGCAATTTCACAGGGGGCGGCTGGCTGGTCATGGTAGTGATTGGTGGAATCTTTACCCTGGAGGATATGGCAGGACTGGACATGTCCGACTACTATGTTGCGGCCGCATTCATCATGCTGGGATTGTATATGATACTTAAGCCAGCGGGCGCCTTTAAATATAAAGGAAAAAAAAAACCGCTGGATTTCAATTTAGAGGATAACCCTGATGGTACTCCAGGTGGTTCTCCGGACGCAAGCGGAACTGGCAGTCCTGCTCCCGGCTCGGCCGGAGATCCTGAGCATGATTATGTCGACTCAGTAAATATATTCGGGGGCAGCAAACATCAGGTTTTTTCCAAGAACTTTAAAGGCGGAGATGTGGTGAGTGTATTCGGGGGTTGTGACCTGATCTTTAGTCAGGCCGATTTTGAAGGAACCGTAACTTTAGACGTCATAGCAATATTTGGTGGCGTAAAAATCGTGATCCCGCCAACCTGGATTGTAAAAACGGAGCTGACTCCCATATTTGGCAGTGTAGATGACAAAAGATCTCTTGTTCCGGCAGCCGGCGGACCAGAAAAAATAATCAGAATAACGGGCGTAGCGATAATGGGCGGGGTAGATATCAGAAACTATTAAACAGAAAATCGTGGCCAATAACCCCTTATTAAGCAAAAGTGTACAAAAAGCAGGAGTGATGCTCTTTATCGCATGGATTGTGGCATTCGTCCTGCTTTTCTACTATACGCTCAATTTCAACTGGTACGCTTCGGTAGCTGACAGTTTGATCACCAATATATTGCTTGCCATGTCCTGTCTTGTGGTGGGCACTATCCTCCGTTTTTACCAACCCAAACAGGAAATTGTGCTGTTCGTTATTATGCTGGCAGTTGTTTTAGCAACGGCTGTCTCCTTTGTCAGCACCTATGTGCTCAGCACATTATTTGTCCGCTACCTGAGCTATGTAAGCTTCCTGGATGTTTCTATGCCTTTCAGAACGATTGTATTGTTTGTGTTTCTTGCCTGGTGCGCTTTTGCGAATGTGCTATGGTACAAACTGGAAGAACAGTCCGAAACACAGGAGCGGTTGCATACTGCACAGAACCTGGCCAAAGAAGCTGAGTTAAATAAACTGAGACACCAGCTGCAGCCCCACTTTTTATTCAACAGCCTCAATTCTGTATATGCTCTGACCATCGTTAATCCCAAAGAAGCGGGCACAATGATTACCAAGCTGGCCTCCTTTTTACGGGGTACGCTGAAGAGGGACGATGAAGTTTGGGTAAGTGTAGAGGAAGAGATGGAATATATCCAGCTGTACCTGGATATTGAAAAAGTGCGGTTTAGTCACCGCCTGAACCTGGATATAAGGATTGATGAAGATACCCTGGGGCTTTGTCTGCCCGGAACACTGCTGCAGCCCATTGTTGAGAATGCCATCAAGTTCGGGCTCTACAATACCTCTGCGGCGATACTGATCTCCGTGCATGTGAAGGTTGAGCATAACCTGCTGCAGATTAGTGTGAAGAATCCTTTCGATCCGGAGATGAAAGCTACCGGGGGTACCGGATTTGGTTTGACTGCTATCAGAAGAAGATTATATTTGCTCTTCGCAGACAGCAGTTTACTGCAGACTGCGGCACTGGAAGATAACATCTATTTAACGACCCTTAAAATACCACAGAAATATGATCAGAACGATACTCATTGATGATGAACCTTTAGCAAGAGATGTGGTTAAACATTATCTGAAGAATTTTCCTGAGGTAGAGGTCCTGGCTGAGTGCAGTGATGGTTTTGAGGGCTTAAAAGCTATCACCCAGTTCAAGCCTGACTTTATCTTCCTGGATATCCAGATGCCTAAGATCAACGGATTTGAGATGCTGGAACTGGTGGAAAATCCGCCTGCAGTGATATTTACCACGGCATTTGATGAATATGCTATTAAAGCTTTTGAGGTAAATGCCGCGGATTACCTGCTTAAACCAATAGAGCAGGATCGTTTTGATCAGGCCATGCGTAAGCTGCCTGCACGTTTAAAACAGGCAGAGCCGACAGAAGAACTGCTGGAGAGCGCAGGAATGAGTCCTTCACAACAGCATAGGGTAGTGGTCAAAACAAACGGGGTGATCAAGATCATACCTGTAAGCGATATCCATTACTTTGAAGCGGATGACGACCATGTGAAACTGAGCACTACCGAGGGGAATTTTTTTAAGAACAAGACCATGAGTTTTTTTGAAAAAACGCTTGACAGCGAACAGTTTATCCGCATCCACCGTTCGTACCTCATCAACCTTGCACAGGTGAATAAAATTGAATTGAAAGAAAAGGATAGTTATATAGTGCTTTTAAAGTCAGATATTTGGCTCCCGGTCAGTAAAACCGGTTATATAAAGCTTAAAGCCGCGCTGGGATTATAATGCGGCGGCGGCAGCAAATAAAGAATGGAGAAAAAGCGAAACTTTGCTGAATCTATTTGCAATTAAGAAAAAATCGCGCTATATTTGCACCTCTTATTTAAAAAAATAATAGTTAAGATATCATACAGTTATGAAAAGAACATTCCAACCTTCGCAAAGAAAGAGAAGAAACAAACACGGCTTCCGCGAAAGAATGGCTACAGCAAACGGTAGAAGAGTATTAGCTTCTCGTCGTGCAAAAGGAAGAAGAAAATTATCAGTGTCTGACGAACGTCGTCACAAAGCATAATTTTGATTGCTGCACGTTAAGTGCCGGCAGATCATTATGTCTGCAATTATGCGATCAAAAACATGAAAACATTTATCAAAGAAGAACGGTTATGCAGCAGGAAATCATTAGACCTGCTATTTAAGAACGGTTCTTCTTTTTTATTGTATCCCTTCCGCCTGTCGTATTTATTTGTACCGGGTAAAAGTGCTTTTCCTGCACAGGTAGTTATCAATGTATCGAAAAAAAGGTTTAAGCGTGCGCATGACAGGAACCTGATTAAGCGCAGGACACGTGAAGCCTATCGTTTACATAAATCCACTGATCTGTATCCTTTGCTGAACCAGGATGATCAGACTTTACTGCTTTCCATACAGTTTATTGGTAAGGAGCATTATGAATATGCTTTCTTCGAAAAGAAATTAGCCGGTGCATTTAAGAAACTGATTGTAACACTGCAGGCCAATGGAACTGATTAAACGCGTAATCGGATGGTTTTTCCTGGCACTGATTAAGTGCTATCAATTGTTTATTTCCCCGCTTCTGGGATCGAGCTGCCGCTTTACACCTACCTGTTCGCAATATGGTATCGAGGCGATTAAAAAACACGGCCCCTTCAAAGGTGGATGGCTTACACTTAAACGCATAGGCCGCTGCCATCCCTGGGGCGCGCATGGCCATGATCCTGTTCCCTGAATTTTAGTTTATATTTGCTGCAATGGTTACAATACTCCAAATTGAAACAGCTACACCAACGTGTTCAGCTGCACTCTCTCTGAATGGCGAAACGATCGCTTTAAAAGAACTTGCTGCCCAGAATATCCATGCGGGCAGTCTTACCTTATTCATTGATGAAGTAATGCAGCTTGCCGGAATGGCCTATGCTGATCTTGATGCGATAGCAGTGAGTAAAGGACCGGGTTCTTACACGGGACTGAGGATTGGGGTGTCTACAGCAAAGGGAATATGTTTTGCCGTAGATAAGCCGCTGATCGGTATCAATACACTTCAAATGATGGCGAATGGGTTTCTGAATACCACGGAGAACTATCAGGGGCTGGTCTGCCCGATGATTGATGCAAGAAGAATGGAAGTATTTACCGCTTTGTACGACCAGCATCTGGCGGAGATATTACCTGTAAGTGCCAGTATTATTGACGAACATGCATACCAGCAGCAACTGAAAAATCAAAAGATCACATTTATCGGAGACGGGGCAATGAAATGCAGCGCATCTATTATATCGCCAAATGCGCATTTTTCAGCCCTTGCTTTTAATTCTGCCTCACACATGAGCAGTCTGGCATTTGATGCCTTCAAAAGGCAGGAATTTGAAGACGTAGCCTATTTTGAACCCTACTACCTGAAAGATTTTGTAGTTACACAGGCAAAAAAGAAAGTGTAGTCAAGGTCAGCGGTAAATTCCTAGTCGCCTTTGTGCTGAAAAACCTTAAATATTCTTCTGAAAAAGCTGGTTTGTGTATCGTCACCAACCCCCGGCATATAACTGCTGTTCTGTGGATGTTCCACTATAAATCCAAACTTGATGGCCAGTCCCATATAAACTGATGCCCCGTAATATCCTGAATTCACTACGGCAGATTTTCTTACAGCTGTTGATTTCAGCAGGTTGTCTGATCCCAGGAAAAATTCAAAATTGGGCGTCTGGTACATGCCCTGGGTACCCAGCATCATAAATCCGATCATGTTATAGGTAGGGGACAGGCTAACCGAAAATTCATTGCGTTTAAAAGTATTCACAAAGGCTGCATCTCCACCCTGGTAAAAGAGGTTTTTGGAAACGATGAGGCTGGGTGTATAGAAGTCGAATTTTCTGGAAACCATAAAATCAGCCTTGGCGTTGGTAGGCGTATAAAAGCCTTTCTGGCGGTCTGATCTTATGAAGAGGTCATTCAATTCATTTTCAAGGGTATTGGTATTGATATATTGCGGGTTTTCCGGATCGACGGTTTCTCTGCCTACGGTGACTGAACTGTTTACATTGAAATCATGTGAACGGTTGTTCCATTTGATAAATCCAAGGTCTTTGATATTGGCCATAATGAAGATACCGCTTTTAGCCTGGTAGGTGGTCCCTAAACTTAGCGACATACCAGGGTTTTTAAAATTGGGCAGAAAGGAATTTCTGTCGAGTTCTTTTGCGCGCAGGAAACTGGACCTGTAGGTTCCTGTTAGCCCTACGGTCAGGTTATCTGTTAGCGGATTAATGGTCAGGCTCGAATTGGTAACATCTATTTTATTATAGGTGATACCGCTCAGTAAACTCAGTTTGGCACCAAAGGCAAGTCTTTTAGTTAAATTTTCGCGGTACGTTACACTGAACTGGTGATAGGATTGTCCAAATCCGTTGCTGTTCAGCAAGCCGGTCTGTGAATTGGTAAACCTGTTGTAATCGCCAAAAACCACAAGGGTTTCATTGGTATAGTCAGCAAAAACGTCCGTCCGCAGCTGCCAAGAAAATCCCAGTTCCTTGTTGTATTTGTACGACTGGAACATCCTGAAAGTGAGCAGGTAAATATTAGAGCTTTCAAAGAGTTTATTCCTGTTGTTGTTACCGATCAGAATATCATCTGTGTTGTAGGTGCTGTTTCTGATCAGGTCGCTCAGCACATATTTGGAATCACCTTTATTAGCGGCATTTAAGCCGAAATAGGGAAGGAAAAAGTTGGATGCAAACTGGCGTGATGAATCGAGAACGAATGCCTTCTGAGCAGGGTTTTCAAAAGCATCAAAAAGTGTTTTGGTATTAAACAGTCCGTATTGCTGGGCCCTGAGCTGTGTGGTGGAAATGAATAAAACACAAATAAATAAGTATCTTTTTGCCATAGTTTAAAAGCGTTCTTAAATATGGGGTTTTTTATTTAATAATTGATAAGCTGTCAGTTATAATATCGTTATCATTTTCAGCTAAGGTGTTGATCAGGAAGTTCGTCTGAAAATCTCCCTGCGCTCCATTGAGCTGATAAATCAGTGAATTGAATTTGCCCAGTCCACCTTCCGCTGTAAAATGCCGGTAATACGGGGTGTAAACGTTCTTTCTGACAATGTCTGTTGAGTTTTTATGGTTTACATAAAAGGTGACACTTGCTGTGTTGGAGATCTGTGCATACAGGTCTGTATAATCTGAAGTGCTAACCAGCAGTTCATTGCTCCTGTAAAACTTCAAAAAGTCCTGCAGCGTAGCAGGGCTGTTGGCAAAAACCATGTAGTTATCAATGACGGTATAATATGGCTTGCTGAATTTTTTAAAGGGTTCACCGAAATAGCAGTAAAGGAGGCCCGAAACCTTGAACTGTTTAATGTCCTGGTCATAATCTGTACTGATGTCAATCAACAGTTGTTTTACCTTATCTCCATTGCTCAGGTTAATTGCTCCCAGATTTTCGGATGAGCGCAGCTGAAATGTGATCAGCTGGTCTTTAAAGTATTTTGGAAATATCCCTTCAGGATCAAGGCGATAAGTCTGGTCAGTATTTTCTATGATCTTCCTGACAGCATGGTCCTCTTTATTCAGGCCAAACCAGGTGTTCAGTGCTTTGCGCCATAACTTATACTGAGGGAGGGCATAGAGCCTGAAGTTCGCGGTATTCGCAGGTAGGAGATTGTCTATAGTGTTCTTCTGCGGGGCCATCGAAGCATAGAGGCTGATGTAATTACCCGCAGTGTTGATTTTTGTGGTACCACTAAAGAATAACCGTTCGCGGCTGAAATTGTAATTGAGGGCGGCAAATGAATTCTGATGGTTAAACAGGGCATTATTCCCATTTAAATTGCCGGGCAATACAGCTTTGATCAAAGAAGTGATCTTGTTATAGTCTATAAAAAGGTTGCCAACACTGTTCTTTCCCAGTTTGTTGTTGAGTTTGATAAACCTGATAAACTCAGCTGAGCCTGCTGAAGTATCCCCTTTCAGGCCCGTTCTGACCAATTCCTCGCTGCCGGATAATAAAACGAGGTTTTTTTCGATCCCCAGGTAAAATAGGGTGCTGTCATTGAGAGACAGCTTCATGATCCCGCCGGCCTCAGTAAGTTTTATCCCTCCGGACTGCAGGGCATCTGTAAGTACAGGTTTCTTTGGTTCACCGTTTAATTGGGTACTGATCAGATAGTTAATCTCTTTATTTTTACCGGAAAAACTGATAAAAACGTCCCGGTTGGCAATGAGGCTGTTGACAGATGAATTGGAAATCACCAGATCTTTCAGCAGGCTCAGTTTTTTAAATTTCTCCTCTCCAAGCAGTTTTTCAAAAAGGTCCTGTCCTTTTAAAATTTCGAAGATACTTTTGTCGTTATGAATGCAGAATACCAGTCCCGAGTTTGCAGTAGCTGCATGCAGGCTGATCTCATTATAAGTACTTTCCCTGTTGAGCCTGGAAAAATACAGATAAGCCATGCCCGACATCGCAAGGAGTAATATAATTAGAGTGAGGTATATTCTTTTCATTTGTATTTAAGCAAATTTAATTTAATAGTTGGATTACTAAGAAAATGCAAAGAGGTTTCTTAATTTTGTGGCAGCTAAAAAAGCGAATTGAATGAATAGACGAATAATTTTAACTGCTTCCTTTTTTGGGGCAGTGGCAGTAATGTTCGGTGCTTTTGGTGCCCACAGTTTGAAAAATGTTCTCTCTACTGACCAGCTTGCCATATGGACAAAAGGAATTGAATACCAGTTTTACCATACTTTTGCCTTACTTTTCCTGTCTACCTTTGCAAGGTTCAGAACTAAACTGGTAGACATTTCTTATTTTTGCTTTACAATAGGTATCCTGCTTTTTTCAGGTTCGCTTTACCTTCTGGCCACCAGGGAAATAACCCATATTGGGTTTGTAAATATAATCGGTCCGGTAACACCCTTGGGTGGTCTGCTCCTGATTGCAGGCTGGGCAATGCTCTTTTTTGCTGCCTTAAAAAACAGATAGATGCAGGAAACCAATGATATAGATTTTACGGAAAGGGACACCCTTTTTATAGAAGTTATTTTACCGCTGTCACTGTCAAAAAACTATATCTACCGGGTACCCTTTCATCTGAACGAGCACACCGCCGTTGGGAAAAGGGTAATTGTTCAGTTTGGCAAAAATAAAATCTATACTGCCCTGATCAAAAGTATCAGTCAGACAGCGCCGGAATTATACGCTGCAAAATATATTATCGACGTAATTGATGAGCATCCCGTAGTAAATGGGCAGCAACTGCAGTTTTGGGAGTGGATGACCGAATATTATCTCTGCAATGAAGGGGATGTGATGTCTGCTGCACTGCCCGCCGGTTTAAAGCTGGCCAGTGAGACGATTATTATCCTGCGGGAGGAAGTGAACCATGAGGAACTTTTTGTTACCGATAAAGAAGCGGTCTTAATCACCGCTCTGGAAAAGCAGAAGCGGCTTACTGTCGATCAGATCTCAGCCCTCTTAGGGCAGAAGACTGTTTTTCCGATTATCAAATCCCTGCTGGATAAGGAAATCGTTTATATCGCAGAAGAGGTTGTAGAAAAATATAAGCCTTTATTAAAGTCGTACATCACGCTGAACGCTTTCTATAAAGAAGAGGAAAACTTCAGGCAGCTCTTTGAAGTGCTGGAGCGGGCACCGAAACAGCTGGACGCTCTGCTGGCCTACATTAAACTGTCAAAATCGGGTGAGGAGATTTCCAGACAGCAGCTGCTGGAAGAAAGCAATTGCGGGCAGGCCGCGCTGAAAGCCCTGCTGGATAAAGAGATCTTCAGCCTTCACAAAAAGGCAGTAAGCCGTTTACAGGATGATAATGATGACCTGATCCTTAATTTTAGACTGAGCGCAGCGCAAAGTACAGCACTCGCCAATATATCAACTGCATTTGAATCGAAAGACGTAGTACTCCTGCACGGGATCACGGCTTCCGGTAAAACCCAGGTTTATATTAAGCTGATTGAAGAGGCTATTGCCCAGGGTGGCCAGGTATTGTTCCTGCTGCCGGAGATTGCACTGACTACCCAGATTGTAGAGCGGATAAAACGCTATTTTGGAGATGCCATTGGGGTATACCACTCCAAGTTCAACGACAATGAGCGTGTGGAAATCTGGAACCATGTCATGAGCGGAAAATACAGGATTGTATTGGGTGCACGTTCCTCTGTGTTTTTGCCTTTCAATGCCTTAAAACTGATTGTAGTAGATGAGGAACATGAATCTTCCTACAAGCAGAATGAACCGGCACCGCGGTACCAGGCAAGGGATGCTGCGGTATACCTTGCCCATCTGCATAAAGCGAAAATAGTGCTTGGGTCTGCCACACCGTCTATAGAAAGTTATTACAACGCGCTCAGCCATAAATATGGTCTGGTCACACTAAACGAAAGGTTTGGTGGTGTTGAACTCCCGCTGCAGGAAGTGGTAAGCATTTCTGAAGAGACCAAGCGTAAAAAGATGGTGTCTTATTTCTCCAGTGTGCTGATTGATGATATCACTGCAACACTCGAAAAAAAGGAGCAGGTCATCCTGTTCCAGAACAGAAGAGGATATGCAACGATCCTGATCTGCAAAACCTGCGGATTTGCCCCCAAGTGTATCAACTGCGATGTCAGCCTTACTTTCCACAAAAGCAGCGGAAAACTGCATTGCCATTATTGCGGCTATCACGAAAGCAGCATGAATATCTGCCCTGCCTGTGGTTCGGTACATATCGAGCAAAAGGGCTTTGGTACAGAGCGTATAGAAGAAGAACTCAGCCTGATTTTTCCTGATGTGAAAATTGCCAGGCTGGATGTAGACAGTACGCGTACCAAGAACAGCCTCCAGAAGATCATCGGGGATTTCCAGGAGAAAAAAACGGATATCCTGATCGGTACGCAGATGGTAGCGAAAGGTCTGGATTTTGATAATGTAACGCTGATCGGTGTGATCAATGCCGACACCCTCCTAAATTATCCTGATTTCAGGGCTTTTGAGCGCAGCTACCAGTTACTTGCACAGGTAGCCGGAAGAGCGGGCAGAAGAGATAAGCAGGGAAAGGTTTGCATACAGGCATATGATGATGATCACCGTATTATCAAACAGGTCGTGGAAAACAATTACCTGGCGATGTATAATGATGAGATAGAGGAACGTAAGATGTATCACTATCCGCCCTTTACGAGGCTGATTTTTATCAATGTGAAACACAAGGACTCCAATCTGTTAAATGCGGCCTCGGCACATTTCGCGGCATTGCTCAGGGCCCAGCTTGGTACCCGCGTTTTAGGGCCGGAGCAGCCCCTGGTGTCAAGAATCAGGAATTATTATATCAGGCAGCTGATCATTAAATCGGATAAATCTGATGCCATTCAGAAAGTAAAAGCTGTGATTAAACAAACAATTACCGACTTTAATAGTCAGAAAGCCTATAAAGGTGTAATCATCCAGATTGACGTTGATCCGTATTAATTTAATTTTTGCTCAAAGCAGTGATCTGATGGATTTTACATTTTATATCAATTTTACGCTCCTGAAACGCTGGGTTTTCGTGCTTAAAAAAGTATTTTTGAGATTCAATGGCTTATAAATTTGTAGACAATTACCGGGAAAGAGGGGCGCGTAAAAAGCTGGTGGAGCATCTTGCTTCAAGAGGTATTACCGACAAGCGGGTACTAACTGCAATTGGCAAAGTACCCCGGCATTTCTTTTTTGATGAAACCTTCTGGAACCAGGCATACAAAGATATCGCCTTTCCTATTGGTGATGGCCAGACAATATCACAACCATATACCGTAGCTTATCAGAGTGAACTGCTTCATATTACCAAAGGAGATAAAGTACTGGAGATCGGTACCGGTTCGGGCTATCAGACCTGTATTTTGATGGAACTTGGGGCAGAAGTTTATACCATTGAAAGACAGGAGAGCATTTACAGGCATACGCTAAAAGTACTTCCCGGCATGGGGTATAATGCCAATTTCTTTTTTGGTGACGGCTCGATGGGAATAGCAGCGCATGCCCCATATCATAAGATTATCGTAACTGCCGGAGCACCCTTTGTTCCGGAAATTCTGCTGAAACAGCTGAAGATTGGCGGTATACTTGTCATCCCGGTGGGGGATGAACGTTCCCAGACGATGGTTACCGTCATCCGGATCAACGAAACTGAGTATGAAAAATTTGAGCTGGATACCTTCAGGTTTGTTCCGCTTGTAGGAGATCAGGCCTGGTAAACAGCCTTGCTGGCTTAAACCTTTAGTGCACGGTCCATCTCTCTTTTGGATTCGCGGTCTTTGATACTGTCTCTTTTGTCAAATTCTTTTTTACCCTGTGCCAGTGCGATTTCAATTTTCGCGAAACCCCTGTCATTGGTGAAGATACGGAGGGGAACGATTGTATAACCTTTTTCTTCGCTTCTGAATTTCAGTTTTTTCAGTTCTTTTTTCTGCAGCAGGAGTATCCTGTCACGTTTGATGTCGTGGTGATGAAAAGAACTGTGGCTATATTCAGAAATATGAAGGTTTCTTACATACAATACATTACCGATAAACATACAGAAAGCATCAGTCATATTGGCTTTGCCCTGCCTGATAGCTTTTATTTCTGTACCCAGCAAAGCAAGCCCTGCATCATATTTCTCAATAATATTATAGTCGAAGTATGCTCTTTTATTTTTTATTTGAATATCGTTCTTCATAGAATTAACAAATATCAGAAAGAAATGCCGATTTACGACAGTTTAATCTAAATTATAGTACAAATCGAAATGGCGGTTTACCTGACTACCAATACAGGAATTGTTACTTTATGCCTTACAGACTCAACAGTAGTGCCAAATATCAGATCTTTCAGTCCTTTATGTCCGTGAGCACCCATAACCAGCATTTGCAGCTGATTACTCTTCGTGATTTCTGCGATAGCAGCAGCCGTACTCCCGAAACCGATATGCGGAACAGCATGAAATCCAAGATCCGCCAGGTTCTGACAGTATTTATCCAGGTTTTCTGCGTCACTCAGCGTCTCATGATCCAGCGTTGCTTTCCCGTGGTATCTCGCCGCGGCAGTTTCTACAATATGTATCAAATGATATTCCCCGGCTTTTCCTCCCTGGATGAGCGCATGCCTGATCGTATTGCGGTCATTCTTGGAAAAGTCTACTGTAATGCCAATGGTATGGTAGCTGATTTTTTCTATACTTTCGATATCCAGGGCACTTCCATGAGGCACGTTACTCCTGATCTTGCTCCTTGCGATCAGCGGATACACAAATACATAGATGAGCATCAGCCCGATCAGGATTGCGGTTGGAATAACCAGTACATAGATGTACCAGCCGTCAGACGCTTTGGCCCATCCTGTAATCTCTTCGACCACCAGTTTGATATTCAAAAGTACAATTGCCCCGGCACTTATCCAGGCCAGGATCTTAACCCATAATTTGATGGCAAAGCCTTTCATTTCCTCTTTATCGGAGGTGAAATGTATCAGGGGAATAACGGCAAAGCCGAGTTGTAAACTCAAGACAACCTGACTGAGGATGAGCAGTCCGCTCAATGCATCGTCACCAAAATAAAGGATCGTGAAAAATGCCGGTATAATGGCCAGCAGCCGTGTAATAAGCCTGCGCAACCAGGGCTGGATCCTCAGGTTGATATGCCCTTCCATGATGATCTGTCCCGCCAGTGTACCTGTAACTGTAGAGCTTTGTCCTGCTGCAATGAGTGCCAGCGCAAAAAGCGTAGGTGCTACGCCGCCGAAAATATGTCCCAGTAGTTTATAGGCATCCTGGATTTCGGCTACTTCGTGGTGCCCGTTTTTGAAAAATGCTGCGGCTGCAAGAATCAGGATGGCAGCATTCACAAAAAATGCCAGGTTAAGCGCTACCGCGGTATCTATAAAGTTGAATTTTATAGCTTCTTTTATCCCTTTCTGATCTCTCTCAAATTTCCTGGTCTGAACCAGTGAGGAATGCAGGTAAAGATTGTGTGGCATCACCGTGGCGCCGATAATTCCTATAGCAATATACAATGCCTGTCCGGAAAGGATAGAGGGCTGAAGTCCGCCGATAATCTCCTTTACAGAAGGCTCAACAATGAACATCTCCACCAGAAATGAAAAACCGACAATAAAAACCATGGACACAATAAAGATTTCCATCTTTCGCATTCCTTTGTTCATCAGGAACAACAGCAGAACAGTATCGAATATGGTAATGCTGATCCCCCAGATCAATGGTAAACCGAACAAAAGATTTAAACCGATGGCCATCCCAATGATCTCTGCCAGGTCACAGGCCACAATGGCTGTTTGTGCGAGCGCAAACAATGGGATATTTGCCCATTTGGGATAGGCGTTTCTGGAAGCCTGTGCCAGGTCCAGTCCGCGCACAATACCCAGCCGGGCACTTAGAGACTGCAACAGTAACGCAATCAGATTTGACATCAGAAGAACCCAAATCAGCTGATAGCCGAATTTACTTCCTCCTGCCAGGTCTGTTGCCCAGTTTCCCGGATCCATATATCCAACGCTGACGAGATAGGCAGGGCCAATGAAAGATAATATCCTTCGCCAGCCTGTACGTTTACTGGTATTTACACTCTGATGGACTTCGCTTAACGATTCTGCATTCTTCATTTTGGTAAATAATATTTTTGTGTTGAGAGCCTATTTATAATTGACGAGGATGCGCTGTGTCACCTCTCTGCTTACATTAATTAATTTGCCGTCTACCAGCAGTTCAACCGAACCGTCATAATCGGCTATTTCCTGAATTTCGATGAGGATACCTATAGTAAGTCCAAGTCTTTCGAGATGTTTGAGAAAAGCTGAAGTATATTCGTTGACACCAATGATGACCCCTTTATCTCCGCGCGACATCTCATGCAGGTGGATGTTCTGACCGGGCTCGAAAACCCCATCCTTGTCAGGTATCGGATCGCCATGAGGGTCTCTTTTCGGGAAGCCCAGAAATTCATCCAGGCGTTCTACCAGCAGGCCGGAGTTGATATGTTCAAGCTCTTCTGCAATATCATGCACCTCATCCCACTTGAACTTGAGTTTTTCCACCAGGAAAACTTCCCAGAGGCGGTGTTTCCTGATGACACTTACTGCGGTGGTTTTCCCCCTGTCAGTTAGTGTTACCCCCTGATACTTGATGTAATCGATCAGTTGTTTGTCCGACAGTTTTCTGAGCATATCTGTAACCGATGCTGCGCGGGTTTTCATCCCGTCTGCAATGGCATTGGTTTGTACAGGACTGTCGTTAAGCTGTGATAAATGATATATTGTCTTCAGGTAGTTTTCTTCAGTAAAGGAATGCATTATAGTAGCCTAATTGAATATTTAGATAAATCTAAAAATTTTTTTATAAAATAAAGCATAATTTAAATGATATTTTTTAGAATTAAATTTGGTAATTAAGCTGTCGTTATTCTACCTTTGAGTTCAAGACCCAGGAAAAATGGCAACAGAATTAGATAAAATCGATTTTAAAATACTTAGACTTTTACAGGAAAACGGGAGAATAACCAATCTACTTTTATCACAGGAAATTGGATTATCACCGGCCCCTACCCTGGAAAGAGTGAGAAAACTTGAGATGTCTGGTTTTATCAAGAGCTACCATGCCCTGGTTGATGAAGAAAAACTGGGTCTGGGGATCAAAACATTTATTCAGGTTCAGCTCGATTTCCATAAGAACAATACCATACAGATATTTCTTGACGAAGTGAACCAGATTAAGGAAATCACAGAATGTCACCACGTAACAGGACAGGCAGATTTTCTGCTGAAAGTGTATGTAAGTGATATCAAAGCATACGAGCGACTGATTATGGATAAGATCAGCAAAATCAGCGTGGTGAAAACTTTTCAGACCATGATGATCATGTCAACTACCAAAAAGGAACCAATCGTACCGCTGGAATACTAATTATCAGCTGATCTGCCAGTTGATCGGTTTTTTACCATTTGCAAGCAATGCCGCATTGGTCCGCGAAAAAGGTTTGCTTCCAAAAAAGCCAGTGTATGCAGAGAAAGGTGAGGGATGGGCAGATTTTATTACTGTATGTTTCTGTTCATCAATCAATACCGACTTGTTCTGCGCGAACTTACCCCATAATAAAAACACCAGGCCGGTTTTCTGCGCGGATAGCTGGCTGATTGCCTGATCTGTAAATGCTTCCCAGCCTTTTCCCTGATGAGAACCTGCCTGATGGGCACGAACAGTAAGTGTAGCATTCAATAAGAGTACCCCTTCTTCAGCCCACTGTGTCAGTTGTCCGTGATTGGGAGTTGTAAAGCCTTCTATATCTGTTTCCAGTTCCTTGTAGATGTTTTTCAGAGAGGGTGGTGTTACTACTCCTTTTTTTACGGAGAAAGACAGCCCATGGGCCTGTCCGTCGCCATGGTAGGGATCCTGTCCCAGTATAACTACTTCAACTTTATCAAATGGCGTATAATTAAACGCATTGAAGATATCAGCGTTTTTAGGAAAAACGGTATGGCCTTCTTCTTTCTCCTGTACCAGAAAGGCTTTCAGGTCTTTCATATATTGTTTCTCGAATTCAGGTTCCAGGACTTTTAACCAGCCCGGTTCTAATGCTGCTGACATGCTGCTGTGTTTTTTGTTAAAATTTCTACCATATCGCTTTCAAGCGAATGCTGAGGCGCTTCAATAATACGACCAATTTCTTTACCATTCTCCATAAAAATGAAGGTAGGAACGCTGATGATGTTCAGGTGATCTGTAAGGCCCTCTTTTGCTTTTTTAGTTTCATCAACACAAATCAGGGAAATACTGTTTTCATTGATTTGTGTATTGTCAGCAATCTTATAAAAACGGGACACATGTAACCTGGAGTCGCTGCACCAGGTGCCCAGTACAATGATGATTTTCTTACCGGACAGAAGTGGTTTTAACTGTTTCAGTTTTTCCGGGTCGGGAAGATAGGAAGGATATTCTGCAGCGTATTTGTCCCTCATCACTTCTACAGAGAGAATGCCTTCACGGCTATTTTCATTTTGAATCATCAATATCCTTTTTTATATGTGGTTCCTTATGCCGGAACCGCTTTATAGCAGATAACAAATATAGGAAGGAATGTTTTTAATCCGGCTGTCATGTGAATGATTAATTATTAATTTAACTCTGCTTTTCGGTATATAAACACGATATTTGCATAAAAAATAATTAAAGAGAGATATGCCAAACATAGTAAGACTTATCGCAGGTTTTGTGGTATTGGGTGCTGCGATAGCACTAATGATTTTCGGTTTCTGGGGCTGGGGCATTTTAGCCGTACTGATTAGTCTGCTGATCCTTGTTACCTTTTTCTATAATGAGAATATGCTGCTTGCACAATGGTTTTTACGTAAAGACGATATGGGCAAAGCTGAACTTTATCTGAGAAAAATAACAGATTACGAATCACAGCTGATCCGGATCCAGCATGGTTACTATCAATTGCTGATGGGCCTGATCGAATCGAGGAAAGCCCCGATGCAGTCGGAGAAGTTTTTTAAGAAAGCGCTTTCCCTGGGCATGCAGATGGATCATAACATTGCCCTGGCCAAGTTAAGTCTGGCAGGTATTGCAATGGGAAAGAGAAACAAGAGAGAGGCCCAGATGTACCTTACAGAAGCCAAGAAAGCAGATAAGAATAAATTACTTGCCGATCAGATCAAACAGATGAAAGATCAGTTGGGAATGCTTGATAAGCAGCAACAGGTAAGATACAGCAGGTAGTAAAAGAAATATTGAACAAAATAGAAAAAGCCACAGACGTGGCTTTTTCTATTTCTCGTTTAAACTGTCGAAATTCTCGTTCTCATTCAGACCACCTCTGCTGATAATATCATCATCCATATAGTCTTTGCTTTTGCTAAAGAACAATTGTTCAGACTGAATTCTTTTGATCAGCTGGCGGATCAGCGACAGGTCAAAGGCATCTTTGCTTAATTTGATGCAGTATTCGTTTTCGGTAATTTCCAGACTAGAGTTGTTCATCGCTTTACAAATTAATTGTGTCTGGTAAAAATAGAAAAGGCCTGCCATAAATCAATATCGCAGGCCTTTAAGTCTTTGTTATCTTTATGTTAAGAAAACCAGGCTGTTACATCTTCTTTTGAAGGCATTGTCAAATCCAGTTTCAATTTTTTACGCATTCCGCCAAGGTCGTTGAATACCTTATTTGCATTTGCTCCGGCGAGATCTTCTATAGTATTGAAACCCATTTTTCTGATCACCTGAACCCATTCTGCAGGTATTCCCGCATTGACGAAATCTTCATCAGTAGTTACCTTTGCTTTTTTCTCCGGTCTCATCTGAGGGAAGAAAAGCACTTCCTGGATGGTCGACTGGTTGGTCATGAGCATCACCAGGCGGTCAATACCTACGCCCAAACCTGAAGTTGGCGGCATACCGTATTCCAGTGCACGTACAAAATCATCATCCATTGCCATCGCTTCATCGTCACCTCTGTCGGCCAATTTCAGCTGATCTTCAAAACGTTCTTTCTGATCAATGGGATCATTCAGCTCTGAATAGGCATTACCAATTTCTTTACCCATCACAAATAACTCAAAACGCTCAACCAGGCCTTCCTTGGTTCTGTGTTTTTTAGCCAGGGGAGTCATCTCAATAGGATAGTCGGTAATATAAGTAGGCTGGATCAGGTTGGCTTCCACCTTTTCGCTGAACAACTCATCGATCAGCTTACCGCGGCCCATGGTAGGATCGGTTTCTATATTCAAGCTTTTGCATGTTGCAATCAGCTCTTCTTCGCTCATTGCCGAAACATCTATTCCAGTGTATTTTTGTATGGACTCATACATGGTCAGTTTTTCATACGGTCCCGCAAAATTGATCTCATGTGCACCAACTTTTACTACCGGGGTACCATGGATGGCCATCGCAACCTTTTCCAGGCACTCTTCAACCATCGCCATCATCCAGATATAATCTTTGTAGGCCACATAGATTTCCATCGCAGTATATTCCGGGTTATGCGTACGGTCCATTCCTTCATTTCTGAACATCTTGCCGAACTCATATACACCGTCAAAGCCGGCTACGATCAGTCTTTTCAGGTAAAGCTCATTTGCAATCCTGAGGTAAAGGGGCATATCAAGGGTATTGTGGTGCGTTTCAAAAGGACGTGCCGCTGCACCGCCATGGATCTGCTGAAGGATTGGTGTTTCTACTTCCATCCAGCCCTGCTGATCAAAGTAATTGCGCATGGTGCTGATTACCTTTGAGCGGTTGATGAAGATCTGTTTAAAGTCAGGATTTACGGTCAGATCCACATAACGCTGTCTGTATCTCAGCTCAGGGTCAGTAAATCCATCGTATATATTTCCTTCCTCATCGCGTTTTACAACGGGAAGCGGTTTTAATGATTTTGACAATAAGGTGAATTCAGTAACATGGACTGAGATTTCGCCTGTCTGGGTGGTAAATACATATCCTTTTACACCGATGAAGTCCCCGAGGTCAAGCAATTTCTTGAAAACTGTATTGTATAATGTTTTGTCCTCATCCGGGCAGAGATCATCTCTTTTTAAGTAAACCTGGATACGGCCTGTTGAATCCTGCAGTTCAGCGAAGGCAGCACTGCCCATGATACGCCTGGTCATGATCCTGCCTGCAAAACTTACATTCTGGTACGCGTCCTTACTGGACTCATTGTAGTTCGCTAAGATGTCTGCAGCAGTAGTATTGATTTCATAACCTTCAGCAGGGTATGGGTCAATACCCAGTTCACGCAGCTGTACAAGCGCATTTCTGCGCAATATTTCTTGTTCTGATAGTCCTGTACTCATATGTTCTGCAAAAATAGTAAAATAGAAGAGTGTTTTTTAAGAAAATTCTAATCAGCTTCTACTGATACATTGTACATCTCTGTAATACTTTCTGCATATTTCTTTTCTACCACCTTGCGTTTGATTTTCATGGTTGGCGTAATCTCGCCCTCATCCATGCTGAAAGGGTTTCTTTTGATCATGAAATTCTTGATGCGCTCAAACTTGGCAAGTTCTTTCGAGTAGGTTTTAATATCCTGACCGATCCAGTCTATAATTTCCGGATTAGTGATAAAAGTCTCAGGGGATTCGAAAAACTCATTTTGCAGGCCAAATTTTTCCTGCATACTTTCCCGGTTAGGGATAATAATAGCGGTCAGGTATTCCCTTTTGTCCCCGATAAGAAACAGCTGTTCGATTTTGATACTTTTCAGATAGATGTTCTCTACTGGTGTAGGATAAACATTTTTGCCGTAGGCATTTACAATCATGTTTTTAAGGCGGTCAGTAATCTGAAGGTAACCCTTATAGAACCTGCCTATATCACCTGTATGGAACCAGTTATCCTTGTCAATCGCTTCTGCAGTTTCTGCGGGTTTATTGAAATATCCCTGCATTACACAATGGCCGCGAACAATGATCTCGCCTTCAGCGCATACGAAATCCGGATCAAAAGTTTCATTGGTCTGTATGTTAATGATTTCTTTGGTTTCAATATTCTGTATGGCCACCTCAATGCCCGGAATTACGCGGCCAACGGTTCCGTATACCTGCCTGTCGGCTTCGCTGAAAGTCATAACGGGAGAGGTTTCAGTTAAGCCAAAACCCTCACAGACTTTGATGCCCAGGTTACCAAAGAACTCCCCGACATTTTTGGGAAGGGCGGCACCCCCGGAGATGAGGAACTTCAATCGTCCGCCAGTCTTTTCTTTGATCTTGCTGAACACTAATTTTTCAGCGATCATCTGCTCCGTTGACAGCAACAATCCGGGTGTCTTACCAGCCTCAAGTTTTTCGCGGTAATTTTTTCCGGTTTCCATAGCCCACAAAAAGATTTTTGCTTTTACCCCGCCATCAGCAGTTCCGCTTTTGTAAGCTTTATCATGGATGCGTTCCAGTAAACGCGGTACACAGTTCATTACAGTTGGCCTGATCTCAGCCATGTTTTTGGCCAGTAATTCCAGGCTTTGTGCAAAAGCCATCGTGCAGCCGGCAGCGCAGCATACATGGTAAGTGGCTGTACGTTCAAAAACATGTGACAGTGGCAGGAAGGAAAGGAATAAATCATCCTTCTCAATAACTCCCATCTGGGTAAGACATACTTTTACATTTTCCACAAAGTTATTGTGTGACAGCATTACTCCTTTAGGGGTACCTGTTGTACCGGAAGTATACACCAGGGATGAGGTGTCTGAGGGACTAACCGCTTTGCGGAGCCCGCTAATCTCTTCCTGAAAATGAGCTGTCATACGTCTGCCTGTTTCAAGCACCTCATCAAAGCTCACAACCGTCACTTTCAGCTCTTCAGGTATGTTGATTTTAGCGTGATCCGGGAATGCAGGGATGATGTATTCCAGCCGCCTGCAGTTGGCAGCAATCTTCAATACTTTTTTATAGAGAAAAGTATTGCCCACCAGTATGGCCCTCATTCCTGAATCGTTTATGATATATTCAACCTCATGCTCCGATAGCGTAGGGTAGATGGAAACGTTGACCGCATTGATCTGTTGTATCCCCTGGTCATAAAAAATGTAGTCGGGCCCGTTTTCTATCATCAGTCCCATTCTGTCTCCCTTTACAATACCTTTGTCCAGAAAGAAGGCAGAAACGGCATCCGCATTTTCCAGAGTGGTCTTGAATGAGATATTTTCCCATACGTCTGCTTTCTTGTGGATAAGAAAAGCAGATTCAGGAGAATGAACATTTTCCACCACATTCCGCAATAAACTGGGAACAGTGGAGATTTGATCTGATGATGGCATATCGGTTATTTTTTTTGCGAATGCAATAATAGAGTTTTTATCAAAGTAACGCAATTTATGTACGTTATCAGCAGCGGAATACCCCCGAAATAGGGCAGCGTTTTATGGGAAAAGGGCACCATAGGGGCGCCCTTTTATTTTTTCAGGTGAGCTTAAACAGAAAAACTTTCGCCACATCCGCATGAACGGGTAGCATTCGGGTTATTAAAGGCAAAGCCTTTTCCATTCAATCCATCGGTGAAATCAAGTTCGGTTCCTGCCAGATATAAAAATGATTTCATATCAAGCGCAATGCGTACCCCTTTATCTTCAAAAAACTGATCGTCCTTTTTTTCTTCATTATCGAAATCCAGATTATAGGATAATCCTGAACATCCGCCGCCTTTTACAGAAACACGTAAAAAATAGTCGGTATCCATTTGAGATTCCTGCATCAAGTGATCAATTTTGCCTTTTGCTTTTTCTGTGATAGTGATCATATGCTTGTTATTAATTGTTAATAGGCAGCTAAAATGATGCCATGTATTTAAATCGGTACTTAGCTTATACTTTGGGCCGTACCTTCCTTAAAGCTCTCCCATAATGGAGACAACTCTCTGAGATGGTCTACAGCTTTTCTGATCTCGCTGATGGCGAAGTCTATTTCCTCTTCAGTGTTGAAACGCCCCAGTCCGAAACGGATAGAGGAATGGGCAAGGTCATCAGACATACCCATGTTCTTTAACACATACGAAGGTTCAATTGAGGCTGAGGTACATGCGGATCCCGAAGATACTGCCAGGTTTTTCATAGCCATCATCAGGCCTTCGCCTTCGACATGTCTGAATGAAAAATTGGTTACATGAGGCAGTCGCTGTGTTCTGTTCCCATTGACATAGCTTTCTTCAACAGCGCTAAGTGAATTTTCCATTTTATCCCGCAGGGCAGAAAGCCGTCTTGCCTCAGCATCCATTTCCAGCCGGCATAATTCGCAGGCTTTTCCCAATCCCACAATACCCGGAACATTCAGGGTGCCTGAACGCATGCCACGCTCATGTCCGCCACCATCCATCTGGGCAGTGATTTTTACCCGCGGGTTTTTCCGGCGGACATAAAGGGCGCCTACTCCTTTGGGGCCATACATTTTGTGAGCGCTGAAAGCCAGCAGGTCAATGCCGTCAGCATCTACGTTAACGGGGATTTTTCCTACAGCCTGTGTGGCATCAGTCATAAATAAAGCACCATATTTGTGTGCAATGGCTGCAATAGCTTTGATGGGCTGTATTACACCGGTTTCGTTGTTGCCATACATAACGCTGACCAGAATCGTCTTTTCAGTCATAGCCGCTTCCAGCTCAGTAAGATCAATCAGACCATCTTCCTTAACCTGAAGATAGGTGATCCCGGCGCCCAACCTCTCAAGGTGTTTGCAGGTATCGAGCACAGCTTTATGCTCGGTAGCGACAGTAATGATATGGTTACCCTTTTCATGGTACATTTCGTACACGCCTTTAATAGCCAGATTATCGGCCTCCGTAGCACCCGAAGTAAAAATGATCTCTTTGTCAGTACAGCCAATCAATTTGGCCGCCTGCTCCCTGGCATAGTCAACTGCTTCCTCCGCAATCCATCCAAAAGCATGGCTGCGGCTTGCGGCATTGCCAAATTTACTGGTGAAATAAGGCAACATCGCCTCCAGTACTCTTGGATCAAGCGGGGTTGTTGCATTATTATCTAGGTAAACGGGAAGTTCCATCGGAATTTATTTATTCTTTTTTACCCTGCAAAGGTACTAAAAAAGATTACCATAAATTCCCGGCATGGTCTATGATCCCAGTCATAAAACTTGCATTTTTACATTTTTCTAACCTTATGTAATAGGATGAATAAAATTGAACATATCGGCATTGCGGTAAAAGATCTTGAGTTGTCCTGCGGGTTGTACGAGAAGCTGCTGGGTGCGCCGGCATACAAGCGGGAACTGGTGGCCTCGGAAGGGGTTTCCGCGGCATTTTTTAAAACCGGAGACAATAAAATTGAACTTCTGGCTGCAATCACAGGTGATAGTGCCATTGCCGATTTTATCCGAAATAAAGGGGAGGGGGTTCATCACATTGCATTTGATGTCACAGATATCTATGCAGAAATGGAAAGACTCAGGAATAATGGATTCGTATTGCTAAGCAGCGAACCTAAGGCAGGTGCCGATCATAAACTGATCTGCTTTTTACATCCTAAAGGCACAAATGGCGTATTGATTGAATTATGCCAGGAAATTAATGAAGGACAGGAAATCAGAACCGAAAGCAATGGATGATATCAGGGTACTCAGCAGAATTATAGGAAAGGATTTTGAGTTGGAAGAAGAGCTCAGCGAAGAGCTGATCCGACAGAAAATGATCCATGCTTTTAGCTGGCTGCTGGATAATGATATCTCTAAGATGATGAATATACTGTACCGCACTGATGTGGATGAGGAAAGGCTGAAATCACTGCTGGTCAGCCGCTCTCAGTTGCCCTCTGCAGAAGTTATTGCAGATGAATACATTAGCAGGCAAAAACAGAAAGTGGAGACCTGGAAAAAGTATAGTACATAATTTTACATTAATTCTTGTATATAAAAAATATAATTAGGATATTTGCAACCTTCAAAATAAGCGACAAATAAGTATAAATTCATATGAAAAAAGATCTTCACCCATCAAACTATAGATTCGTAGTATTTAAAGATATGTCTAACGAATACTCTTTCTTAACTAAATCTTGTGTAGATACTAAAGAAACTGTTACTTGGGAAGATGGTAATGAGTACCCTCTATATAAATTAGAGATCTCCCACACCTCTCACCCATTTTACACTGGTAAAATGAAACTGGTAGATACTGCTGGTCGTATTGATAAATTCAAAACACGTTACGCTAAGAAATAAGTGTAACCATATAGGAAATTATTTAAAGTCCCGATGCTGATGCTTCGGGACTTTTTTTATTTTTGTCAGGTTTACTGAAAAAACAAATAAATACGGATGAGGATTAATTTATTTGACGACAGTTCCTGGTCAACGCTGCGCCCGCTAACCTTTACAAGGCCCGTAGCTGATTTACGGCTGGGGATACTGACAATAGCAGAGAAATGGGCTAAATACACAGAACATATCCCGGGCTTTCTTACTGCAGACTATCTTTCTGTTAAGTATGCAGCCCTGGCTGATGCCGATACATTTGTAAATGGGGCAGTATGTCCTGATGAAGCACTCTTTGCAGCGATTTCCACTCTCAGACCTGGCGAAGTGCTGCTGAAAGACACATTGGTGCTGGCCTACAAAGTGAATGCAGCTGAGGCCTTCAGTCTTAAACAAACATCCGACCTCCGCCCGGTTACCTATACGGGCAAATTCACCCATATCATATATCCTGAAGACATCTTCAGAAATAATGATACCGAGCTTAAAGCTGATTTTACATTACTGACCAAAGGAAGGTCTTCCCAGCCGCTGAGCAGTACAAATACCGTATTGGGAGATCAGATTTTTCTTGAAGCAGGAGCGGAAGCAGAATGCGCCACATTCAATACCCTTAACGGGCCTGTGTATATTGGTGAAAACGCGCAGGTCTGGGAGGGCTCTCATATCAGGGGGTCTTTTGCCTTGTGTAACCACTCGCAGGTGAAAATGGGTGCTAAAATCTATGGACAAACAACTATTGGCCCTTACAGCACAGTAGGCGGAGAGATAAAAAACGCAGTGATCTGGGGTTACTCTGCCAAAGGGCATGAAGGCTATCTTGGCAATTCTGTAATGGGGGCCTGGTGTAATATCGGGGCCGACAGCAATAACTCGAATCTGAAGAATAACTATGGTGATGTAAAGCTTTGGGATTACGGCTTCGGTGGCTACCGCAATACAGGTTTGCAGTTCGCGGGCCTGATTATGGCCGACCATGTCAAATGTGGAATTAATACCATGTTTAATACCGGGACGGTTGTTGGGGTAGGTTCAAATGTATTTGGTGCGGGTTATCCACCTAATTTTGTACCCGATTTTTCCTGGGGCGGTACAAAGCAAACTGAAGTTTACAGACTCAATAAAATGTTCGAAACCACTGAAAAGGTATTTGAACGCAGAAATATTGAACTTAATCAGATGGAAAAAGATATCTTGGCTAAGATTTTTGAATTAACAGAAATTTATAGGCAATCTTAATACATAGTTTTTTACTTTAGCATCTATTTGTGTAGCGAATAGTGTTTTTGGAAATATACTATAATGTTGAAATAACGTTTGGAATAATATAGATAATAGAAATAAGAATAGATTAATTATGAGAAAGAAAATAGTAGCAGGAAACTGGAAAATGAATACAGATTATGCAGAGGGTATTGCTCTGTTTTCAGAAATCGTCAACATCGTCAGAGATGAGAAAAAAGGCGACCAGATTGCTATCATATGTGCACCCTTTATCCACCTTAACAGTTTGGCAAAGCTTGGTGGCGAAACTGTAAAAATCGGTGCGCAAAACTGTCATCAAAACGAAAGTGGTGCCTATACGGGAGAGATTTCTGCAAAGATGATCAAATCTGTTGGCTGTGAATATGTCATTGTCGGACACTCTGAACGCCGCCAGTACTTTGCTGAAAGTGATGCGCTGCTTGCAGAAAAAACCAAAATTGCCCTGGCTAACGGACTTAGCCCAATTTTCTGTATCGGCGAAACACTGGATGAGAGAAACAACGGTAATTTCTTTGAAATCCTGAAAAACCAGCTTGTAAACGGACTTTTTGTTTTAAGTGCTGAAGATTTCTCAAAAACCGTTATCGCTTATGAACCGGTTTGGGCTATCGGAACAGGATTAACTGCTACTGCAGAACAGGCTCAGGAAGTACATGCCTTTATACGTGCAGAAGTGGCTGCGCATTACGATGCTGCTGCTGCAGAAGAAACATCGATTTTATACGGCGGTAGCTGTAACCCTAAAAATGCTGCAGAATTATTTGCTCAAACTGATATTGACGGCGGACTGATTGGTGGTGCGTCACTGAAATCACGTGATTTTGCCGATATCGTTAAAACTTTCAATGCTTAATGCAATACATACAGGTTACCTTTAGTTTCGTCAGCATTCAGGAATATCAGAAAGATCTTCTGATCAATGAGCTGGCGGAAATTGGATTCAATACTTTCGAAGATACTCCCAATGGCTTTTCGGCATTTATCGATGACGACAGTTACAGCCAGTACAATCTGACTGATGCGCTTATTCAATTTGAAGACGAATTTGAATATGCGTATACAGTTACAGAAATAGCCGCAGAAAACTGGAACGAGGAGTGGGAAAAAAATTTTGAGCCACTTATCATCGATGAGCGCTGTTATGTGCGCGCAACATTTCATGCTCCCCAGCCTCAGTATGCCTATGAGATTGTAATCGATCCGAAAATGGCATTTGGTACCGGGCATCATCAAACCACCACCATGATGATGCAATATATCCTTGATGCTGATGTTGCGGATAAAGTAATCCTTGATATGGGCGCGGGAACGGGTATCCTTGCTATTCTCGCGGCAAAAATGGGCGCAAAGGAACTGATAGCTATAGATAACGACGAAGTTTGCTATTTAAGTGCAAAGGAAAACGCTGCATTAAATGATATACAGACAATAACAGCCCTCTGGGGCGGCAAGGAAATTATTCCTGCGCGCGAATTTGATATCATCCTGGCCAACATTAACCGCAATATCCTGCTCGATCAGATACCGGTTTATGCCAGTGTGCTTAAAAATGGCGGAGACATATATTTCAGCGGATTCTATGAGTTGCCGGATCTGGAGATGATCACTGATGCCTGTAAAGCTTTAAAAATAACCTATTGTGATCACAAGAAAATTGGCGACTGGGTAGCTGCACATTTTAATAAATCAGAATGAGAATACATTTTATCGCTATAGGCGGAAGTGCAATGCATAATCTTGCTATTGCCCTGCATAAAAAAGGTTTTGAGGTAAGCGGATCTGATGATGCAATCTTTGAACCCTCGGCTGGCAGACTGGCCCGGTTCGGGCTCTTGCCACCTGAGATGGGCTGGCATCCTGAGATGATCACCAGCGATCTGGATGCAGTCATCCTGGGTATGCATGCTTTTATCGATAATCCCGAATTGCTCCGTGCGCAGGAGCTCGGGTTAAAGATTTACTCCTATCCGGAATATATTTATGAGCAGACGAAAAATAAATTACGTGTCGTAATTGGCGGAAGTCATGGTAAAACGACTATCACCTCGATGATTCTGCACGTGCTGAACTTTCATGGAAAAGATTTCGATTACCTGGTAGGAGCCCAGCTTGAAGGCTTCGACACCATGGTAAAAGTGACCGATTCAGCCCCTATGATCATTATTGAGGGGGATGAGTACCTCGCTTCGCCTATTGACAGACGACCAAAATTTCATCTTTACAAGGCAAATATTGCAGTAATTAGTGGTGTGGCCTGGGATCATGTTAATGTTTTTCCTACTTTTGGGGAATATATGCTTCAATTTGAAGCATTTATTAACACCATACAGAGCGGTGGAAAATTAATCTACTGTGAGACTGATAAAGAATTACGTAATATTGTTGAATTGAGTAACAGTGAAATTACCAAAATAGGGTACGATATCCCGCCGCATGACGTTAAATCTGGTGTAACATACCTTCTTCCTCAGCATTTGCCACTGAAAGTTTTTGGTGACCATAATCTGATGAATTTAAGTGCTGCGAAACTGGTTTGTAAAGAATTGGGCATAGATGAACAGGCCTTCAATGAGGCGATTGTTTCCTTTAAAGGCGCTGCAAAAAGGCTCGAGCTGTTATTTGCCGGGAAAAATACAAGTGTATTTAAAGATTTTGCACACTCTCCCTCAAAGGTCAAAGCGACAGTTGAGGCAGTAAAGTCACAATTTGAGGAAAGAAAGTTAGTTGCTTGTATAGAATTACACACATTTAGTAGTTTAAATAAAAATTTTTTACTACAATATGCAGATACGATGATCCAGGCAGATAATCCTATCGTATATATTGATGAAAAAACATTTCAACAAAAAAAAATTACACCGTTCAGTGAAATAGATGTTCGAACAGCATTCAAGAACGATCGGCTTACTTTTTTTGATAATGCCAATACTCTTGAGCAATATTTGAGAGGCTTAAATTTTAAGGACACCAACCTGCTCCTGATGAGTTCAGGGAACTTTGGTGGCATGGATTTGATCAAATTGGCACGTGAGTTGAATATTTAAAAGAACAAAACACACCTAAATTTATAAAAATGAACATTATCGGTAAGAACATCAGACAACTTCGCCAGAAAAATGGCTGGAGCCAGGGCGAAGTAGCCAAAAGACTCAACATCTCTATTCCTGCGTTTTCTAAAATTGAGACAGGAATTACAGACATCAACATTTCACGCCTTGCGCAGATCGCTAATCTTTTTGAAGTTTCTACAATGGACATCATCTCTAAAGAAGGGGAAAACCCTCAGTCAGTAAATTTCGAAGAGATCAACAACCTGAAAGCGAAACTTTCTTTGAGAGAAGAAGAAATCATCAAGCTTCAGAAAAAAGTGATCGATCTTTACGAAGAGATCAGAGAAAAATAAGCTCTCTTTTAAGAGAACAGTTTACGCAGCGTAAGGTGCCGCTTTCCGAAAGTGGCACCTGTTGCTTCATGAATGGACAGCATTTTATCATTAAAGTCACCCACCCATGAAAGTTCAAGTTCATCATACTGCTCCATAGGCAAAACATATTCCTTGAGTTTGATGAACAGTGCCGATTCCAGGCCATGCTTCTGATAAGCAGTTTTAGTTCCCATGACGATAGCCCTCATCCTGTTTACGCCCTTCCATCTGCGGTAAACAAATTTCAGTTTTTCGATCAGGCCCAGCTTTCCGTTAAAATCTTTTATCATCTGATTGGCATCAGGTATAATAACTACGAATGAAGCCGGTTCTCCGTTCAAATAAGCGAACCAAATTAACTTTTCGTCCATTATGGTCTCCATCTGTTTAAAACTTTCCTGGAGGGTCTCTTTTTTGATCGGCACAAAATTCTCAAAATCTTTCCAGCCATCATTATAGATCTCCATCAGGTCTTCTACATACTTGTCCGGGTTTTTCTTGGAGAAGTGCTCAAAGCTATAGCCTGGTTTGTTGGCTACCCAGTTGGCAATTTTGGTAAAGCGTTCAGGAAATGGCTTTCTCACGGCGAGGTGGTTGGTGATCTGCTGATAAGAGGTTATAAAACCATAGTTTTCAAAAAATGCCTGGTAATAGGCAGGGTTGTAATTCATCCCGTATGAAGGAGGGCTAAAGCCTTCTACGAGCAATCCCCAGAATGTATCATTCTCCCCAAAATTGACAGGCCCGTCCATCGCCTTCATACCTCTTTCTTTCAGCCATGCTGCTGCGGTATCAAATAATAAAAACGCGGCTTGCTGATCTTCAATGCATTCAAAAAAACCCATTCCGCCGGTAGGCTGCTCGTAATTGTAAGCTTTCTTCTGGTTGATGAAAGCTGCCACTCTGCCAATTGTTTCGCCCTTATCATTTTTAAGGATCCATCTGGTACATTCCCCGTGTTTAAAGAATGGATTTTTGGCAGGGTCAAAAGTTTTTTCCACATCCTGGTCCAGCGGACAAATCCAGTTTTTATCATTTTTATAAACTAAATGCGGGACTTTTAAGAACTCTTTCTTTGTTTGTGAACCAGAAACGGGAATAATTTGCATTGAAGGGGGAGATTTTAAATAAAAAAGCATCTTGAATTAAGATGCTCTATATGTGTTGGTCAGATTACTTAGTAGCTTTCGTCATCGTCATCAAAGTCGTCGAAGGTATCCAGATCATCCAGTGGCAGATCAAAATCATCGTCCTCGTCATCATCATATGTTTTGTTCTTCTCAACGGAGTCAAAAGAATTTTCATCAGTCATTTCCTTGTCCTGTGCCTGATCATCTAATGAACCTTTCTTAACGGATTTTTTTGGATTTGTCATTTGTCTAAAATAAAATTGCCAGAATTATTGATAAGTTAAAAATACAAAAAAACTTTTTGTATAGCACTGCGGCTGTCTTTATTGTTTTTTTTGCTCAACCAAAAATAACACAAAAAGCATTTTAAAAAAAGAACTATTTTTAAAATTGTGCCCCGGATATTTAACTTATTGCAGGTCAGATGGAACCTCTGAAAAAAAAATGAAAGCAAAAAAAAAGTGGTAAAGTTTGCGCTTTACCACTTTTAACACACAAATGAAACCTGAATTGAGATAAGTTTTAGGTTAGGTGAAAAAATATCTTTTGCCAATTCTATAAGAACGCTTTTGCAAACTTTGTTTGCTTTAATATCTATAACAAGTTTAATGCAAATTTAATTTGAAATGAATTATAGTTAGTAAGTGGTAGGGATCATTGAGTAAACGGTAAATGGCTACCTTTTTGGTACTAAAATAGAGATAGTTGTGCCTGAATTACCGTTCTGACTGATGGAAATCTGTATCGGATCTGCCTCAATCTGGTTAATCAGGTTCACCCGTTCCTGGGTCAGGCTCATCCCTTTGCTGTTATGTTTTTCATTCTTAATACGTAACGAATTGTCTATGCCTATACCATCATCTGTAATCTGGATCAGCAGCGAACCTGAAGGCTGCTGATTGATGACAATAGCGAGATTACCTCCTTCTTCTTTCGGCATCAGTCCGTGCCAGATGGCGTTTTCGATATAAGGCTGCAGGATCATGGAGGGGATCATCGTTTCGTCCTGATCGATGTCCCGGCCAATGCTGATGGTGTAATTGAATTTTTCACCAAACCTCATTTTCTCCAGGCTCAGGTACAGTGTCAGGTATTCAATTTCTTCTTCGAGGGATATAAAACTCTTTGTACAGATATCCAGGTTTTTCCGGATCAGCCTTGCGAAGCCCGTGAGTATTTTATTGGCGGAAGAAGTGTTTTTAGTATTGATGTAATGCTGAATGGAGTTCATCACATTGAATACAAAATGCGGGTTCATCATCGCCTGTAAAGCCTGCTGCTCCAGCATCAGTATTTTGTTTTTTAATAACAGGCGCTGCTGGTCTTTATCTTTCTGCTGTTTGGTCACGATGACCGCAATTTTATAAAAGCTGAAACTGGCGAGCAACAGGAGCAGAGCCATGAACCACAGGGATTGCCAGAAATGTTCTTTCAGTACAAAACTTACGCTTACCGGTTTGCTCCACTGGCTGTTGCTGGTCCTTGCACAAAGCTCAAATGTATAATTATCAGGCTCCAGGGAAGAAAATTCAAGTCGCCTGCTCTTGGTTTCAGTCCAGGAGCTGTTCGGATTTAGCCTGTAGCGGTAGGAAATATTATTGTTCTGGAAATCAATAGCGCTGTAGAAGAAGGTGATATTATTGTCTGCCGGTGCAAAGACCATGGGAGAATTGAGGTCAACCATCTTTTTATTGTTTAGCACTGAAGAGATCAGCACTTTGGGAACCTCCTGCGTTCTGTCAAAGGGGCTGTTGGCAAAGTAAACCAGGCCATGATTGGTTGCGAAAAATGCGGTGTCTTTGTCGGCATATACCTCATTCACATCATTTTCAAGCATGCTGTTGGTAAAATCAAAAGATTCAACCGGATAGTTATCTTTTAGTAAAATCCGGTTTACTGCAATATTGGTTACTACCCATACATAACCGTCCTGGATAAATAACTTTTTGCAGATATTGCTGGCCAGGCCGCTGTCTGTAGTGATGTGTCTGATGACTTTGCCTTTCTGAAAGAAAATTATGCCGTAACCATCAGTAGCAAGTACAGTTGTGCCATCCCCCAGTGTAGCCATATCATTGATCCGCGCACTCAGCAAACCGCCCTTCTGGTGGAAATGTATGGTTTTGTCCTTCGAAAATTCGGAGAACCCACTGGTATTGGAATACCAGAGATGCTTTGACTGATCATAGTATACCCGGTAAGCCCTGCCACTGAAATAGTTTTCTCCCTCTTTGTACGCTGATGAGGAGAAACTGAAATCCTGTATGGGCTGATTGAGTATCACTATTCCTGAGGACAGGGCAAGTGCCAGCTGATTGTCTTTACTGATGCTGAAATTCTTCAGTACAAAACCAGTGTTGTTCTGTTCGCGCAGATAGCGCGGCCTTCCGGGTAATTTATCTGAAATATCCAGCATCCCCAATGCATAATCTGAAGAGAACAGTACTTTTTTTCCGCTCGAATCCATGGCCATTTGTTTAATGGCGCTGAATTTATTGTCAGGCAGGTTCACACAGCTTACCGTATAACCCGGTCTGCTGAGGATATTGATGGTTCCATTGTCCATACCCATCCATAGCCTGTTGTAACTGTCCTTCATCAGGCTTTTGATCCCATTGTTACTTAAACCATGCGTCTGGTCTACCACGTAGATCCTTTTCGACTTTTCAGGTAGCATATAAATGCCGTTGTTGGTTGTGAACCACATGTTTCCCCTGCTATCCCTGATCACCTGGGTAGTCTGCACATTGGAGAGATATTGGATGCGGTGCCCATGCCTGTCAATGTAACTCACGCCGGAGTTGTTAGCCAGCCAGAGTTCCTGCTGATTTTCTGCATAGAAGTAACCCGGATTGTTTCTGAGCAGGCTGGTATCAATTGGAAATATTAATTTCTGATGCTCAGCATCCCTTAAATTTAAGCCATTGCTGTCCAGCAGTAACATCGTTTTTTCGGGCCGGTTCAGGGCTGTTTTAAAGGATAAAATGCCTGTTGTTTTTTTTACGCTTACAAAGGTTTTGCCATTGTAAAGGTGCAGGGCTTTTGCGCTGACTGCCCAGAGACGCTCCGCTTTGTCTTCGTACATCACGCTGGCGATAAACTGGCTGGAACTATTGCCCGAGACGTATTTTATGGTCGATTTTCCATTCCATTTTACCAGCAGGTTCATGTTGGTCCCAAACCACATGTTGCCCTGGCTGTCTTCGAAGAACGAGATGACGATGCTTTTGAAATTCAGCAATTTCAGCATCCGGTCGTTCTTTTCATTGATGATCTTTCCCTTGTAAAAATAGCTGAGCTGACCGTTTAAGGCAGAAAACCAGATTCTTCCACTGTGATCTTCGTAGAGTTTAATGATTTGGTTATCAGGTAAGCCATCGTCGATAGAGAAAGTCTCAAAAACTTTGCCGTCAAAGCGGCATACCCCGGCATCTGTTGCAACCCAGATATAACCTTTTTTATCCTGCAGCGTAAAGTAACAGGTATTGCTGGGCAAGCCATCTTTTGTATTGAAATGTTTTACAAAGGTGGTTTGTCCATAGCTGTAACTGCACAACAGAAGAAAGCAGTTCAGTAAAAACAGGCGGAAATACCGGATACTATTTGTCACTTGTGAAGCTGGTATAGGATTTAACTTTCTCTGCGAATATGCTTGCCCTTCTGCGCGAAACGGCAATTTTCTCTCCATTTTTTAAGACTACTTCCAGTCCGTTTCTGGAATTGTACTCTTTCAGGTAGTTCAGGTTAACTATACTGGATTTATGGATTCTTACAAACTGGTCATCGGGCAGGAGTTCTTCGTAATCCTTCAGTACACGGGATACGGTTATTTTATCCCTTTTGTCAAGGTGAAATACGGAATAGTTGCTGTCAGCTTCAATTCTGATGATCTCATTCAGTTCGATCAGCGTGTAACCCTGTCCGTTTGGAAGACTCAGTTTACGAATTTCTGTTCCGTCGTTCAGTGCGGAAGATAAATTTTTCAGACGTTCTTTTTTGTCTGTTTCCTGCCCGCTGTACCGGATCATTTTTGAAGCTTTATCAACAGTTTCCCGGAGCTCATCAATGTCTATCGGCTTCAGCAAATAGTCCAGTGCATTTGCCTTGATGGCCTTCAGTGCATACTGGTCAAACGCAGTCGTAAAAACTACCTGCGCATTATTGTTTTTCGCTTCAGGAATCAGTTCAAAGCCGTTTTTACCCGGCATGGCAATGTCTAAGAAGATCAGGTCCACATCGAAGTTTTTGAGCAGTTCTGTGGCTTCGTCCACTGACTTTGCGATGCCGCAAATATTTACATTTTCGCAGTTTTCCTGTAAAAGAAAATAAAGCGAAGACCGGGCGAATTCTTCATCATCAACTATAATCACATTCAGCACAGGCAGAGGTTTAATGAAAGTGAATTTATTAAAAAAATAGCCTATGGGAGAATTTTTTATTCAATTCCCGAAAACCGGATCAATTTTTCCGGCGTATGTCACGCTAAAGACACGAATTATTCTTTACTAAAACGAACCAATAACAACTTAAAATTTCCTACTTATGAAAAACTTTCAACAAGAAGATCAGGAATTGCTGCACAAAGAAAGCGGCATTCTCACTGCTCCGCTGCAACGCAGATCTTTTCTTCAATATGCCGGAGCAGGAGCTGCAGGTATAGCCTTACTTGCTGCCGGATGTAAAAAAGATGACGGCAGTGAAGGTCTCAGGGTCGACGGTGTAAACCTTGGATCTGGTGACGTGGGTATTCTCAATTATGCATATGCCCTGGAGCAACTGGAAGCTGCATTTTACGATGCCGTAGTTAAAGCTCCTTATTCAGGTATAACACCTGCTGAACTTTCACTGTTAACTGATATCAGGGATCATGAACTTGCACACAGGGAATTCTTTAAAAAAGCCCTGGGCACCAGCGCGATTATCGGACTTGAAGTGAATTTTACTGCGATTAATTTTACACAGAGGGCAAGTGTGCTGGCAACGGCTAAAGCATTTGAAGATCTGGGCGTATCTGCATACAATGGTGCTGGTAAACTGATCAAGAGCGCAGACTATCTAGTGCTTGCAGGCAAAATCGTTTCAGTTGAAGCAAGACATGCTGCACTGATCCGTGATTTGATTGAGAATGGAACTTTTGCCAATTCTGAAGTAGTTGACGCAAACGGCCTGGATAAAGCAAGAACACCATCAGAGGTACTTAGTATTGCATCCGCATTTATCAACACTAAAATTAACGCATCTAACTTACCATCTTAATTAAGAAATCATGAATATCATCAATATATTAGACGAAATTGAAAAAGTGGATGGCGAGATCTATGAGCGCTTAAATCCACGCAGGGCTGCAATGAAATCTTTTTACAACTTCGGTTCTAAAATGGCTGTTGCTGCTGTGCCTCTTGCCCTTGGTTCTATGTTTAAAAAAGCATACGGACAGACTACATCTACTGTTATTGACGTGCTTAACTTTGCACTGACTTTAGAATATCTTGAATATTATTTCTATCAGCAGGGTAGTGCAACAGTGGGATTAATTCCTGCAGGTACACCGGCAGTAGCAGCAATCAATACGATCCGTGACCATGAACTGGCACACGTCAATCTGTTGAAAACTGCGATCACTTCTTCAGGTGGTACTCCGGTAAGCTTTACAGCTGCCAATTTTGATTACACCGCAAAAAATACTTTCCCAACGGTATTCAGCAACTATCCGACATTTCTTGCAGTTGCACAGGCATTTGAAGATACAGGTGTTAGAGCATATAAAGGTCAGGCACCTGCCTTAATGGGTAGTCCGAGTGTATTACAAACCGCATTGCAGATCCACTCTGTTGAAGCTCGTCATGCTTCGCATATCCGTCAGATGCGTAAAGCGCCTGCTGGTGGTGGTGTAACTGCTTTAAAACCATGGATTACCGGTGCTAATGACAGCGGTGTTCCACAAGTTGATGCTGTATATAAAGGTGAAGATAATGTGGTGCAGGCGGGTGTTAATATCCCAAGTTTAGGCGTTTCTACCGCTGCAGCTACAGAATCATTTGACGAGTTTTTAGTTAAAGCCGATGTGCTTGCTATTGCCTCGTTATTTATAAAATCATAATAGTTTGTTTAGGTTTAAAATGAAAAAGAGGGCAATTGCCCTCTTTTTTTATACCCTTAAGACCTGATTTTATACTTTAGTAAGTAATTACCTGCTCTTCAAGTTGTTCAGGAAGATCCCGGTAATTGTATTGCTGGCCCCTGAGCTGAGGCTCAAATCCGGCTTCCCTGATCGCATCCTGTATCCCTTTGGCCGTAAAACGGTGCGGTGCACCTGCGGCAGAAACTACGTTTTCCTCGATCATGATCGACCCGAAGTCATTTGCCCCTGCATGTAAACACAGCTGAGCGACATTTTTTCCTACTGTAAGCCATGAGGCCTGTATATTTTTAACATTTGGCAGCATAATCCTGCTGAGCGCCAGCATCCTGATATATTCATCACCCGAAACATCATTGGTTATGCCCCTCAGGCGTTTCAGTAAAGTGCCATCATCCTGGAAAGGCCATGGTATAAATGCTAAAAATCCTTTGGCATGGGCTGGTTTCTCGCTCTGAACTTCCCTGATCCATACCAGGTGTTCAAAACGCTCCTCAATAGTTTCTACATGACCGAACATCATTGTTGCCGAAGTAGTAATATCTAACTGGTGTGCCGCGCGCATCACATCCAGCCATTCCTGTCCGCCACATTTTCCCTTGGAGATCAGCCTCCTTACCCTGTCATTGAGGATTTCTGCGCCTGCGCCTGGGAGAGAATCCATACCTGCAGCTTTTAATGCACTCAAAACCTCAGTATGTGAAAGTTTTTCGAGTTTTGCTACGTGGGCAATTTCAGGTGGGCCGAGTGCATGGAGTTTAAGATCCGGGTAAAGCTCTTTCAGCTTTCTGAATAAGTCTGCATAGAAGTTTAGTCCCAGGTCGGGGTGGTGGCCGCCCTGCAACAGCAGCTGGTCGCCCCCAAGACGGAACGTTTCCTCAATCTTTACCTTATAGGTTTCAATATCCGTGATGTAACTGTCTTCATGTCCCGGTCTTCTGAAGAAGTTGCAGAACTTGCAATTGGCAATACATACATTGGTTGTATTCACGTTGCGGTCGATCTGCCAGGTCACCTTACCGCTTGGAACCTGCTTTTTCCTTAATTCATTGGCCACAAAAGACAGTTCAGCAGTAGAGGCATGTTCATAAAGGAACACGCCCTCTTCTTTTGTCAGGAAGTCGAAATGCAGCGCGCGTTCTAATAAATCAGCAGTATTCATATCAGCAGTATTCATTGTACAAATATAAGGTAACTTCTGCTGTTTTTATTTCACAAGATTATCACATTATAACCTCAACATTGGGAAGGAGTAAATTTTAGTGTCAGAGTGTGTTTGGCAGCTATGGAATATTTAGCACATTTAGCCAAAATCATTATGCTTATATTTGGCAGAATTATAAATTTTTTATGGTAGACTTCAATCGTTTTACACTAGCTAATGGCCTTCGTGTCCTGGTACATGAAGATGATACAACGCCCATGGCTGTATTAAATATTCTATATGATGTTGGGGCAAGGGATGAAGAAGAAGATAAAACCGGATTTGCACATCTTTTTGAGCACCTGATGTTTGGCGGCTCCGTAAACATACCGAGTTATGATGAGCCCCTGCAAAGGGTAGGAGGGGAGAATAATGCCTTCACCAGCAATGACATCACCAATTATTATATCACTTTACCGGCTACAAATATTGAAACAGCTTTCTGGCTGGAGAGCGACAGGATGCTGAGTCTGGCCTTTTCAGAAAAAAGCCTTGAAACACAGCGTAATGTAGTTTGCGAGGAGTTCAAACAGCGTTACCTGAACCAGCCTTACGGAGATGTATGGCTAAAGCTCAGACCTCTGGCCTATCAGCAGCACCCTTACAAATGGGCAACCATCGGGCAGGACCTGGCACAAATTGAAAATGCATCAATGGAGGATGTGAAAGCATTTTTCTATAAACACTACAATCCTCAGAACGCGATCCTGGTTGTAGGTGGAAATGTGAAAACTGAGGAAGTAAAATTACTGGCAGAAAAGTGGTTTGCCCCAATCCCTGCCGGCAATAAATACCTGAGAAACCTACCCAAAGAGCCTGTACAAACTACTGAGCGCAAGGAAACTGTTGTAGCTAAAGTACCGCTAAATGCTTTTTATATGGCTTTTAAGATGCCTGCGCGCAGAGATGCAACCTATCAGGCCTATGATCTGATGGCCGATATACTTTCCCAGGGCCAGTCGTCCAGGTTATACAACAGCCTGCTGAAAGAACAGCAGTTATTTAGTGATATTCACGCCTATATCACCAGTAGTATGGATGAAGGGTTGTTCATCATCGAAGGTAAGCTGAGCGAAGGTGTGGCAATGGACGATGCTGAAGCTGCGGTTTGGGCAGAACTGACAAAAATATCGAATGAAGAGGTTACTGAAACTGAACTTACCAAAGTGAAGAACAAATCGGAATCTATTATGGTATTTGCAGAAATGAGCTTACTGGATAAGGCCATGAACCTAGCTTATTATGAGTTACTCGGTGATGCAGCAGGTTTAAATACCGAGATCGATAAATATCTTGCTGTTGATGCACCAAAGATACACGATGCTGCAAAAAAGACTTTCGTGAGAGAGCAATGTTCCACTTTATACTATTTAACATCTGACAATGCTTGACCGTACACTAATACCTGAGTCGAAACAGGTAAATGAAATCAATTTTATATCTCCTAAAAAACAGGAGCTGGACAATGGGATCAAGGTTTTTACTGTCAATGCGGGTAAACAGGAGCTCGTTCGCATAGAACTGGTTTTTGAAAACGTAAACTGGAATGAATCAAATCCACTGCAGGCTATTGCTGTGAGCCACCTGATCAATAATGGAACAAAAACACTAAGTGCAAGAGAGATTGCCGATAAAGTGGATTATTATGGTGCTTTCCTGCAAACCGATTATGGAGCTGACCAGTCAAGCATCAAAGTATATACGCTGAATAAACACCTGGAGGCCGTGTTGCCTATATTGTGGTCTGTGCTGAATGAAAGTATTTTCCCTCAGCAGGAGCTGGATATCTTTAAACAGAACCAGCAGCAGTCTTTAAAGGTAAGCCTGCAGAAAAACGACTTTATTGCAAGAAAAAATTTCGCGAATGCAATTTTTGGCAATACTGCCTATGGCTCAAATATCGAAGTAGAAGATTACCAGGCCATACAGAGAGAGGAACTGACTACTTATTTCAGTGCAGCATATAAACCTGAGAACTGTACGATTTTTGTGGCAGGGAAATTTGAAGAGCCCGAATATGCTATTTTGAACGCTATTTTCGGTAAAGAATGGAACAATAAGGATGCCTCTGCGATCAACCATTTCTCTTTTGGACCATCCCTGACGGGTGAACTGTTTATTGAACGTCCTGACGCCATACAATCTGCAATAAGAATGGGCCTGAGGAGCCTGAACAGGACCCATGCTGATTTCCCGGCCTTCCAGGTAATGAATTGCCTGCTTGGCGGGTATTTTGGTTCCAGACTGATGGCCAATATCCGCGAGGATAAAGGTTATACCTATGGTATTGGATCTGCTATTGTTTCAATGAAGGATTCGGGATATTTCTTCATCGCCACTGAAGTAGGGGCAGATGTGTGCAGCAATGCACTGATTGAAATTGAAAAAGAGATTGATCTCCTTAAGTCTGAACTTGTTTCTGATGAGGAACTTGACCTTGTAAGAAACTATATGTTGGGCTCTATGCTGGGCAGTCTCGAAAATGCTTTCTCCCATGCGGATAAATTCAAGAATATCTATTTCTCAGGATTGGGATATGAATACTATGATAATTATATCAAAACAGTCAAATCTATCGGTGCCGAAGAACTGAAAGCCCTGGCCAATAAATATTTGAATACAGAAGAGTTTACCAAAGTTATTGTTGGTAAAAAATAAGGTTGTACTGGCTAACTGTCTTAGCCAGTACTGCTTTGGCATTACAACCAGGGCATGGGGTCATATATTTTATTGTCAGTTCTGCCTCATATTCGTTTCATTAACTGAAACTATTTCGGATTGGCAATAATTTGTGTACCTTTGCCCGGCAAGTAATAACTCCTAATTATTTGCTATGCAACTCGATCCCCAAAAATTTATTGCTGAAGGCCTGACATACGATGACGTATTATTAGTTCCTTCCTACTCTGAAGTTCTTCCGCGTGATGTAGATACGGGAAGTTACCTGACCAGAAAAATCCGTATAAATGTACCAATAGTATCTGCTGCGATGGATACCGTAACAGAGGCTGGACTGGCTATTGCCATTGCCCAGGCTGGTGGTATCGGTATACTGCACAAAAATATGAGCATTGAGCGCCAGGCTGATGAAGTCAGCAAAGTAAAACGCTCTGAAAGCGGAATGATCCAGGATCCTGTTACACTACGTGCAGACGCAGTGATTTCAGATGCTTTCCAGATCATGACCAAATACAAAATCGGTGGTATCCCTGTTATCGACAAAGACAATAAACTTGTGGGTATCATCACTAACCGCGACCTGCGTTTTCAAAAAGATATGCAGCGCCCGGTATCTGAAGTAATGACCAGTGAGAACCTGATCACCGCTCCTGAAGGCACCACGCTGATCCAGGCTGAGGAAATCCTTCAGGATTATAAAATTGAAAAACTTCCCGTAATCAGTAAAGATGGTCACCTTGCAGGACTGATCACTTTCAAAGATATCCAGAAATATAAAAACTATCCTAAAGCCTGTAAAGATGAGCGTGGCCGGTTAAGAGTTGGTGCGGCCGTTGGGGTTGCTGCCGATAATATCGACCGCGTCGCTGCATTGGTTCAGGCTGGAGTGGATGTAGTAACCGTTGATACCGCACACGGACATTCAAAAGGCGTAATTGATATGGTAAGAGCCATCAAAGCCCGCTTTCCTGAGCTGCAGGTGATCGCTGGGAACATCGCTACTGCTGATGCAGCAAGAGCACTTGCAGAAGCTGGTGCAGATGCTGTAAAAGTTGGTATTGGTCCAGGTTCCATTTGTACCACCAGAATTATAGCAGGTGTGGGAGTACCTCAGCTATATGCAGTTTATGAATGTGCCCAGGCATTAAAAGGAACAGGAATCCCTGTTATTGCCGATGGTGGTATCAAACAAACAGGGGATATTGTTAAAGCACTGGCAGCAGGAGCAAGCTCAATTATGGCGGGATCCTTATTTGCAGGGGTAGAAGAGTCTCCGGGTGAGACAATCATCTATGAAGGCCGTAAATTTAAATCTTACCGTGGTATGGGTTCTGTAGAAGCAATGCAGGTTGGTTCTAAAGACCGTTACTTCCAGGATGATGAAGATGTGGTTACCAAACTTGTTCCTGAAGGTATTGTTGGCCGTGTTCCTTATAAAGGAACGCTGGCAGAAGTGATCTATCAGTATGTAGGCGGCCTGAGGGCAGGAATGCATTACTGCGGAGCTGCAACGATCGAACAATTACAGGAAGCTAAATTTGTTCGTATTACCGCTGCCGGAATGAGGGAAAGCCATCCTCATGATATCTCCATCACCAAAGAAGCACCAAACTATTCACGTTAATCTATCGTATTATAACGCTACTGAAATCATCTCATGCCACAGGGCACTGAGATGATTTTTTATTTTTAACCTAAATTATCTCTCTACAGAATGAAATCAATATGTGTGTATTGCGGGGCCAACTTTAATGGTGATCCAATTTTACTGAAGGCAGTAGAAGAACTTGCAGCAGCCTTTGCTGATCAGAATATCCGTTTAATTTATGGGGGTGGCAGCGTAGGCGTAATGGGAATTATCGCTGATGCTGTATTGAAAAACAACGGGCTGGTAACCGGCGTGATCCCACAGTTCCTGCTCGACCTGGAAGTGGGCCATATGGAGGTGACCGAGCTGATCGTTACTGCGAATATGCATGAGCGCAAACAGAAAATGGCTGATCTTGCAGATGGCTTTATCATCCTGCCCGGCGGTTTCGGAACACTCGAAGAATTTTTCGAAGTACTGACCTGGCTGCAGCTGGGCCTGCACAATAAAGCTATAGGTGTCTTGAATGTGAATGGTTTCTATGACCATCTTTTTGCCCAGATGGATGTAATGGTAGAGCAGCGTATGCTCAAACCAAACAACAGGGCGCTTGTTATCAACTCAGATCAGCCATTAGATTTGCTGGAAAAGATGAAAGCTTTTACAGCGGTACCTGATCCTGTTTGGTTTAAAGACCGTGATCTGATTTAAATTCTCCCTTCAAAGCCGCTTTATCCACGAATCGGTCGTATACTGCTCGTATTTGGTTATTGTTAAAACTATAGTCTGACTAAACTTAAACTATACTTCAACTATACCATGTCTACCCCATGTCAACTACAACTCAACCGCTAGTCGACCTAAAGGGTAGACATGCGGTTGAGTTGCGGTCTGGTTGGGGTTCATCTGGGGTAGACATGGTATAGTCCGAGTATAGACTGGATATAGTTGAACACTAGTTCCAACACGACCAGGGTACGAACAAAGTACGGCTGAAACATTGAAAACAAAGCTTAAACAATGCGTGTACAACGTACAATAAGCCCTTTTAGTCCAGCGAAATTTATATTTCATTCGCTCTAATTTGAGAGATTACTTTTATCTTGCCTTTATGGATATCGAATTCAATAAAAACGAAGACGTCAATAAACAGCTGGTATACGAGGTTAAAACCCGGCTGAAAACTATATATAAAGGTGGTGGGGAGAAGAGTGCAGCTAAGCAAAAAGAAAAAGGTAAAATGCTGGCGAGGGAGAGGGTTGCTTACCTGCTAGACGAAGGTACAGAATTGATGGAAGTCGGAGCCTTTGCTGCTGAAGGAATGTATGCAGAACAAGGGGGCTGCCCTGCAGCGGGAGTGGTCTGTGGTATTGGTTATGTTTCAGGCCGGCAGTGTATGATCGTTGCCAACGATGCAACTGTTAAAGCCGGCGCCTGGTTCCCGATGACGGCCAAGAAAAACCTTCGCGCGCAGGAAATTGCAATGGAAAACCGGTTGCCGGTGATCTACCTGGTTGACAGCGCAGGCGTATATCTGCCGATGCAGGATGAAATTTTTCCGGATAAGGAACATTTCGGCAGGATGTTCAGAAACAATGCAATCATGTCTGCTGATGGTATTGTACAGATTTCTGCGATCATGGGTTCATGTGTTGCCGGTGGCGCATATCTGCCTATTATGAGTGATGAAGCAATGATTGTTGAAGGCACCGGTTCTGTATTTCTTGCAGGATCTTACCTCGTGAAATCGGCAATCGGGGAGGAAGTCGATAATGAGACCCTTGGCGGTGCAGCAACACATAGTGAAATATCAGGCGTTACGGACTATAAACATCCAAATGACCGGGCATGCCTGGATAGCATACGGAATATCATGAGTATGCTGGGGCAGCCCGAAAATGCCGGTTTCAGCAGGATCAAATCTGCGGCACCCAAACTGGACCCGCAGGAGATTTATGGTCTGCTTCCGGAAAGCCGGGAAAAGCAATACGACATGCATGAAATTATTTACCGGCTGACAGATGGATCTGAATTTGAAGAATATAAAAAGGAATACGGGCAAAGCATCATTTGTGGCCTGGGAAGAATTGACGGCTGGGCAGTTGGTATTGTTGCCAACCAGCGGAAGGTTGTAAAGTCTAAAAAGGGAGAAATGCAGTTTGGCGGAGTCATCTATTCCGACAGTGCAGATAAAGCAGCCCGGTTCATTATGAACTGTAACCAGAAAAAAATCCCGCTGGTGTTTCTGCAGGATGTGACAGGTTTTATGGTTGGCAGCAGATCTGAACATGGTGGTATCATCAAAGATGGCGCGAAGATGGTAAATGCTGTTGCAAACTCAGTGGTTCCGAAATTCACTATTGTGATCGGGAATTCCTATGGTGCCGGCAATTACGCCATGTGTGGTAAAGCCTATGACCCAAGATTGATTTATGCCTGGCCAACGGCTAAAATAGCCGTCATGGGCGGCGCTCAGGCAGCAAAAACATTGCTTCAGATTCAGGCAGCTGCACTGAAAGACAGGGCTGAAGAAATCACTCCCGCAAAGGAGGCAGAATTGTTAAAACAGATCACTGAGAGATACGATAGCCAGACCAGTCCATATTATGCGGCGTCCAGGTTATGGGTAGATGGAATTATTGATCCGCTGGAAACACGAAAGGTGATTTCTATGGGAATAGAAGCAGCTAATCAGTCGCCAATAAAAAGACAATTCAATGTCGGAATTATCCAGACCTAGTAGCTAAATTTGATGTAGATATGAGGAGATTAATCTTTTGTTTACTGCTGCTTGCAGGCGGTATAAATAATGCATACAGTCAGGTTAAAACGATTTTACTGGATGCGCGTGACCGTATTGTGGCAGACTCTGCGCTGGCGATTAATTACGCTGTATTTGGCAAAGTGGAAGGAGATACCGTTTATACCTTCAAAAAGTTTGATTTTGATGGCGTATTACTCACTTCCGGTACCTTTAAAGACGATAGTTTACAGGTGCCTCACGGTCAGTTTGTATATTATGACTGGATCACACCGGATAATAACTATACCAACTTAGGTTATGAGATCAATGGTAAAGCCAGATATGTGGTACTGACCGGTAGATATATAAATGGACTGCGTTTTGGAAAATGGCTCAGTTTTTATGCAGATGGAAAAGTTAAACAGATGGCCAACTATAGCCAGGGAAAATTAAACGGATTATACCAATCGTACGACAACAATGGAAAGGTGCAGATCTCCGGTGTATATGTCAGTGATAAAAAGAACGGCCCATGGATCTTAAGGGGCGGGAAGCAGGAAGATGAGTATGCTGACGATAAACTGATCTCTTCGCTGACAGGTAAGAAGCTGCGGGACAAACAGGCAGAGCGCAAAAATGTCAATTAAGGGGGTTAACGTTTTGCGCATCTCATATTAAAGCTTAATTTTGTATATCAATTAACGCCGGTAAATTTTACGCATCTTTCAAATGCAAACATCGCCGGAGTTATCATAGAAAATAAATTATGGACACTACTCAAGAAATAGAACACGTTCAATGCCTTATTATTGGTTCGGGCCCTGCGGGATACACTGCGGCAATTTATGCTGCAAGAGCAGATCTCAAACCAGTATTATATACCGGTATGGAAGCTGGGGGACAACTGACACAGACAACTGATGTCGATAATTTTCCGGGATATCCCAACGGAGTAATGGGACCTGAAATGATGGAGGATTTCCGCAAACAGGCAGAGCGGTTCGGAACTGATATCCGTTTTGGTTATGTAAGTTCAGTAGATTTCTCTTCAATGCCACACAAAGTGGTTGTGGATGAGATCAAAACGATTACTGCTGATACTGTGATTATCTCTACAGGTGCTACAGCTAAATGGCTGGGTTTACCGAGTGAATCCCACTACAACGGTTTCGGCGTTTCGGCATGTGCTGTTTGTGATGGTTTCTTTTTCAGGGGACAGGATGTAGCGATCGTTGGTGCCGGAGATACTGCTGCTGAAGAGGCAACATACCTTGCCAAATTATGTAAAAAAGTATATATGCTTGTTCGCCGCGACGAATTCAGAGCTTCAAAAGCAATGGTGAACCGCGTTCTGAATACACCAAATATAGAAGTGATCTATAATTCTGAAGCCAAAGAAGTACTGGGTAATGGTAAAAACGTAACTGGCCTGAGAATTCACAATAACCAGACTGGCCTCGAATCGGATCTTGAAGTTGAAGGTTTCTTTGTAGCCATTGGTCATAAACCGAATACAGATATGTTTAAAGGATGGCTGGAAATGGATGATACCGGTTATTTAAAAACTATTCCGGGGACTACAAAAACCAATATTGAAGGTGTTTTTGCCTGTGGTGATGTGCAGGATCACTATTACCGTCAGGCTATTACTGCTGCAGGTTCAGGATGTATGGCAGCACTGGATGCCGAGCGTTACCTTGCAGCAAAAGAAGACGAGGTAAAAGTACTATCTTAAATGATCGAACGTTTTAACCATGAATAAGTAATAAATGAATTGGGCCTGCTGGTTTGCACTCGCAGGCCCAATTCATTTAATATAGTTTGCTGACAGTCATGCATATTTATTTTGCGTTTTAACTGGTTATTATTGCTTAATTCTGTTTGAAATATTGAGAAAGTTATGTCTTTGAATTGTTAAAAGGCCATATTGCATGCTTACTCTGCAATATTACGGTCAATTCACCGACACATTTTACGTAAACTCCGGAGAAGGTTGATTTTATAGTATAAAAATCATAAATTCAGTTTACAAAGTTGATAAAACGATTTAACATACCTATTTTGATAGAAAAAGGACTTGATGTAAAGAAACTATGGATGAAAATAGCTTGTGATAATGATCACAAGTCATTTGAACAGTTCTTTCTTATCTACAATACCCGGCTGATAAAATTCTGTGAGCTGTATGTTAATAAAAAAGAAATAGCAGAAGAAATCGTAGCTGACGTATTTGTAAATTTCTGGAACCAACGCATGAAGATGCTCGGGGTAGAAAATCTCGAAACCTACATTTTTATCTCGGTGAAAAACCGGTCACTCAATCATCTCAGAAAAAACGCTGCCGTGCAGCTGGTTCAGATTGAAGATAGCCATAGTGAAATTGTAGCCTACAGCAATCCTGAAGCAGAGATTGAAAGAAAGGAGTT
>Ga0308163_10000514_pt1 | contig 66796 bp, 58 predicted proteins | sample PhyTR1_FD_201037 | JGI IMG/M metagenome (GOLD analysis project Ga0308163, IMG submission 201037) | Phyllosphere microbial communities from UC Gill Tract Community Farm, Albany, California, United States - DLSLT.R1 | ecosystem: Host-associated > Plants > Phyllosphere > Unclassified | place: USA...
TGCCCGGGTGAAAGACGGGGACGCTACCTTTAAAGTGCCTGATGCACTGCTCAGCTCGTTCCCTACAAAGTTTACGGCTACACTCCCATTGCCGGCCACCTCAACGTTAGGTTTTGGATTCTATCCTTCTGATAAAACGACTATTCTTTTTGATGTGAACTGGGTACACTGGAGCAAATACAAAGATCTTTCCTTTGATTACGACAATAATGCCAGGATTGCTGATACCAAATCACCGCGGAATTACCATGATGCTGCGGCACTGCGACTGGGTTTTCAAAATCAAACCACTGCAAAACTGGTTTTACGCGCAGGTGTAGGTTATGCATTTACTCCTGTTGGCGTGGGTTACGTAACGCCAGAAGTACCGGATGCCGACCGTGTGTTATTGAGTGCGGGGCTTGGATACAAGGCTTCGGAAAGGTTTAGTGTAGATCTTTCCTTCCTGTATGAAAATGTGAAAACCAGGAGCGAGACCAATATTGAAACCAACCTGAACGGCTCTTTTAAAACCCTTGCCTATATCCCGGGTATTGCATTAACCTACAAATGGTAACCTTATAGAAAACATCATGAAGCCTAAATTTATAGTCAAAAATATTCTTGTCGTTGCCTTAGTTGCAATGGCATCCTGCAAACCAGAGTTTAAAGATGTAACGCCTTCAAAGGGAACGGCAGACTTTACACGGTATATTGCAGTAGGAAATTCCCTCACCTCGGGATACGCTGATGGGGGACTTTATCTGGAGGGGCAGCAGAATTCATATCCCGAAATGATTGCCGGACAGATGAAGGCGGTTGGCGGCGGAGAATTTTATACCCCTTTCTTTAATGCCAATCAGGCCAATGGCTCGGGTTATTTAAAGCTGACGGGCTTTAGCTCAACAGGAAATCCGGTAATTGAAACGGAGAAAAACAACCTGGCAGTACGTGGACAGGTGGCAGATCCAACCTATGGTACCTTAACCTATTACACAAAATACACCGGCGAGATTAACAATTATGGCGTGCCGGGCATTAAATTGTTGCAGATTACTACTGGTGCATATGGCAACCTGAATGGTTTTTTTGAAAGGTTATTGCCAAATGCAGCACCGGCAAATACTACCGCATATCTTGACTTTGTGACCGCCAAACCTTTTACTTTCTTTAGTATGTGGTTAGGTAACAATGACATCTTAATGTATGCAACTACAGGTGGTGCAGGAGATGTGCCCACGCCTAAAGCAACTTTTACAGCTTTGTACAATGCTGCCATAAACAAGCTTACTGCCACTGGTGCCAAAGGGGTAGTGGCCACTATACCAGACGTGCTGAGCACGCCACATTTTAATACTGTTACTTTAGCAGTATTGCTTGCTACAGTAAGGGCCAGTGCCCCGACAGTTACGGCCTTATATATTAAAACCGGAACAGGTTCTACACGTGCGGCAACCTCACAAGACCGCTTTGTGCTTCCACTGAGTTCAGCCGGAGTAATTGGTGTGCCGACAGCAGGAGTGCCTTATGGCTTAAGCCCTTTGAACCCGATTGAAAGCAAATGGGTGCTTGATCCTGAAGAAATTGCAGTAGTTAATGATTATGTATCGGCCTATAATGCCACGATTAAGTCGGTAGCAGCCGCTAAAGGCCTGGCTGTGATGGATGCTTACGAACTGTTAAAAGAATATGGTGCCGGAAAAGTAGTAAACGGTGTAAATGTAAGTTCTGCTTTTGTAACAGGTAACCTGTTCTCACTTGACGGTATACACCTCACACCAATGGGATATGCAATTGTAGCCAATGCATTTATCAAATCCATCAATACACAATACTCAGCGAGTATTCCTATTGTAGACATTACAAAATACAGGGGAGTGAAATTCCCTTAATCCTGCCTTTGGATGGCCGGTATAAAATTGAAAAAGGGTGCATCATGCACCCTTTTTTGTTCCTGAATGATTTCTTTAGCGGATATAGTCGCTTTCCCACCTGGCCACCATTTCCACCGGGCTTTTTTCCTCACTGGTTTTTGCCGTAAAATTTTTCATCTCCAGATTTGGATTTCCTACGGAGATCAAACGATCCGTTTTGCCGGTTAGCTCCAGTTTCGACTGGCCATTTGTCACCGTATACAAGCTACTTGTGTTTGCTTTAAAGCGGCCTTCAGCTTCGTCATTGAACATCAGCTGCAGGTTTATAAGATTAACCTTTCCTGCTGATCTCACAACTGCCTGATCAAAAGCCTCGATGCGATAAATGTTCTTAAAATAAACAGTTACAATAACGGGTACGGTTTTGCTGGAACTGATTCTCAGTTTGTTTCCAATCTGCGTGATAGAGATGTCCCTTGGATCACCTTCATCAATTGTTACCTGATCTGTATGGCTCTGAACAAAATACACAATGGTATTTCCGGTCAGGATTACCCGCTTAAAGTCGTGATTGACTGTATCCTGTAAATGAGGAGCGGAATTCATTTTTTCTGCTGCATAGGCAGTGGAGATTGTTAACCATATCAAAATGGCTGTTGCTAGTTTTTTCATTTCTGTTTTTTTTTTTGACTGGTTTAAAAGAGCGCAAGGATAGATGTCTTGTTTTCAATTAATTATCAAGTCAAAGGAACAGCTTTTACAGGCTCGGGTAAATCCCCTATCAGGGTGCTTATATAATCAAAATGTCCCCCAAAAAGGGGGACATAGCGTCATTTGGGCTGTTTTTAAGACAAGCCCATCAGTTTCTTTCCAGGAAAAAGTAAAAGTAGTTTCCAGTCTGATCAAGAGCGTCCTTACCATCCCTGATACCTATCAGTGTGTTCTGGTCTACTTTCCTGAAGTGGGCCACTGTAGGCACACCATCATAAACCAGTGAGGTAGAAACCTTGTCCCTGAAAGCAACAGGCCAGATGCTGGCCTCGCCGTTCATTGATTCTGTATCAGAAAAAAAATTACCATCTTTATCAACGCAAACCAGTGGCTTTACATCTAATTGCGAAATGAAGGTTTTTCCATACCACCTTATTCCCTCAAGGGCGGCCACAATAGGATGCCCTGTCTTTAGCTGTCCGCCTTTCCATTCTCCAAGGATTTCCTCCAGAGTGATGGGCTCAAGGGAATCAAAAAAGTTATCCAGGTCTTTTGGGTTTAAATCAGAAGCGGAGTTTTTAAACTCCTCAAATTTTTCTTTTGTGCTCATTTGATGTTGTGTTAAAAGTAGTATTCGCTGGAATGCCGTAGCATTAGCGGTTATTGAATAATCACACAAAAGAGGGAATTTCTTTTAAAAGCAAAAATCCCCTATTAAGGGGATTAATGTTTTGTTAATCAGATAGAAAGGCTTGATACTAGTTTTTGAGCTTGCTTTTAAAGATCTTTTCCAGTTTTTCCATTTTTGGCAGGATAACCAGTCTGCAGTAGGGCTGGTTAGCATTTTTAGAAAAGTAATCCTGATGATAACTTTCTGCCAGGTAAAATGGTTGGGCCTTAGTAATTTCTGTTACTGCCGGTTTGCCGTAAGCATTGGTTTTATTGATCTCGGCTTTATACTTTTCTGCTGCAGCTTTTTGTTCAGGCGTGTGATAAAACACTACAGAACGGTATTGAGTACCCACATCAGCACCCTGGCGGTTTAATGTTGTTGGATCGTGACTTTTCCAGAATACTTCAAGTAACTCGTCATAGGATATTTTAACAGGGTCGTAAGTTACTTCAATAACCTCTGCATGGCCGGTAGTACCTGTGCAAACGTCTTCATACGATGGGTTGGCAATCTGGCCGCCTTCAAAGCCTGATCTTACCGATTTAACGCCTACTAAGCGGTCGAACAATGCTTCTGAACACCAGAAACATCCCATCCCGAAAGTGGCTTTCTGTAATTTCTGCTGCTGTGCATCGGCGCTGTGAACAGAGAGAAGGACTAAAATCATGATTGATAGATATTTCATTTGTTGTGTATTATATATAAGAATGGACTTTAACTATCCGGTAAGGTTTAGTTGCCTGAGCAAATTTACCGCATATTTGATTGTTATTAACGCATTGTACAGTAATGCAGATGTACATTCGCGGGATTATAACCTAAAATTACAGTTAACTGATAAACACATTCGGGCAGATTTTAATGTTAATAACTTAAATAATTGTAAATTAGTAGGATGACTGTTGCTGAAGTTTAAATACCGGCTTTATCAACAATTGTTTTATAATTTCGATCATTTAAAAATTTAAGTTAATACCTATGTCAACACCCTATATTCCAACCCTGGATCTCGGTTCTTATATTGATGGAACAGAGCAGCAACGTAAAAAGTTCTCTGATGAACTGGGAAGAGCTTTCAATGATTCAGGTTTTGTAACGATCACCAACCATGGCTTAAGTCAGGAGCTGATTGACAAACTTTATGAAAATATCCAGGCGGTATTCAGTTTGCCTGCAGATCAGAAAGCTCAATACGAGAAACCTGAGCTTGCGGGCCAGCGTGGTTATACCAGTCCGGGTAAAGAAACAGCGAAGGGGGCAAAGACTGCCGATCTGAAGGAGTTCTGGCAGATTGGACAGACTGTTACTGATGGAGACCCGGTTAAATTCCTGTATCCTGATAATGAGTTCCTGGAAGAGATCCCTGAATTCAATGAGATTACCAACGAGGTATACCAGAAACTTGAAAGCAATGGAAAGCATCTCCTGAGAGCTATTGCAACCTATCTTGAACTGCCGATCGATTATTTCGACGCACATGTGCATAACGGAAATTCGATCTTAAGAGGTATACATTATTTCCCTATCCAGGATCCAGATGCCCTGCCAGATGATGCTGTCCGCGCGGGAGCACATGAGGATATCAACCTGATCACACTTCTTATAGGTGCAAGTGCTGACGGGCTTGAGGTACTGACCAGAAGCGATGAGTGGTTGCCGATCAAAGCACATCATTCAGATATTGTGGTAAACGTGGGCGATATGCTGCAGCGCTTAACCAATAACAAACTGCGTTCTACAACACACAGGGTAGTAAACCCGCCAAGAGAACTGATGAAAACCTCGCGTTTTTCAGTTCCGTTCTTTCTGCATCCGCGTGCTGATATGGACCTTACCAGTCTGGATTCCTGTATTGACGAGGACCACCCGAAATTGTATAGCGATATGACTGCCGGCGAATATCTTGATGAAAGACTGAGAGAAATAGGGCTGAAGAAATAAAACAAAAAATCCGCTGAGTATCTCTTGATACCAGCGGATTTTTACTGAGCCTTCTATCGGGATCGAACCAATGACCTACTGATTACAAGTCAGTTGCTCTACCAGCTGAGCTAAGAAGGCTTTTAAACCCTGTTAATTTCTTAACAGGGTGCAATGATAAAAGAATTGATCCTGAATACAAAATATTTTTTTCATTTGCGGGCTTATCCGCCTGTGGCTGAGCCACAAAAATTACAGTCCTTTGTCGATCGCGCTGTTAATTACTTCCTGTATCCGGGAGCGGATGCCCATCTTAACCAGTTTATCAGTTACGCCCGGATTAACCCGGTTGGATAAAAACACATATACCAATCCCCTCGAAGGATCTACCCAAACAGCTGTTCCGGTATAACCGGTATGCCCAAAGGTTTGGGGGGATGCGCTTGCAGACGGATATTTTTTAGCAAGATCCGGATCCCAGCGGTCAAAGCCCAGGCCTCTTCTGCTCACATTGGATTGTTTGGAAGTGAAGGTTGTTACTGTTTCAGGTTTAAAGTATTGCTGTCCGCCATAAGTTCCTTTGTTCAGCAGCATCTGGTACATGATTGCCATATCGTTCGAACTTGCAAACAGACCGGCATGTCCAGATACTCCTCCGGCCAGTGCCGCACCCTGGTCGTGCACAAAGCCCACCAGCAGGGTTTTCCTGAAATAGGTATCCTGTTCTGTAGGGATGATCTGATCTTTGCTGAACCTGTTCCTGGGTAAAAATCCTGCAGTTTGCATCCCCAGGGGAGCATAGAAGTTCTCTTCGGTATACGCGTTGAGTTTTTCCCCGCTGATGTGCTCTACGATTTCGCGCATCACATACATGCTGATATCACTGTACACGTATTTCCCTCTGGTTCTGATCGGTGCATTGAGCATGCGCGGCCACATTACATCCCTGAAATAATCTTTTCTTATAAAATATCCGTCGGCCACCTTAGTAGGGTAAGCTGCCGAAGAGTCACTGCTATGATCAGTTGGTTTTACGCTGTCTTGAAAAGGGATATAAGGAATAAATCCTGCCTGGTGCAGCATCACTTCCCTTACCGGGATGTTGTTCATTGCCGTGGTTCTTGCCAAAGCGATATAAGCTCCGATGTTTGTATCCAGGTTCAGTTTATTCTCTTCTGTAAGGCGCATCACCATCGGCGTGGTTGCTGTAATCTTAGTTACCGATGCAAGATCAAAGATATCTGTAATTTTATCCGGTACACCGCCATAGGTATGGCTGCCATAGGCTTTGTTAAAGATCACTTTACCATCTTTGGCCACCAATACTACCATTCCGGGTGCTGCGTGGGCATTGATAGCTTCTGCAGTAATGTTGTCGATTTCGCGGAGGTTATCCGAGTTTACCCCTGCATCCTCCGGCAGCGTATATTTCAGTCGGTTTGCTACAGTACTGAATCCTGAGCCGATGGTATATTTTCCGGACACTGCGGTAGTCAGTTTATTCTCTGCGGCTATCCCTCCGAAAATTAGCTGCGGGATCAGCGCTGCTGCTTCTGCACTTTTTTGCTGCGACCAGATGATTGGCGCCTTAACAGCGTCAAAAGCTACCAGGGCAGTTTGATCGCCATACAGCGCAACAATAACAGTTTTGTTTTTGGAAACGGAACTGATAAAGTTGATGTATTTTGCATTTGTGGTCTCACGGTCGGAGATGGAAATGATGACCGTGTTAAAATATTTCAGGTCGTCTTCCAGTTTAAAAAGATCGGCTGCGGGCTCATAACCTGCAGAACTGAAGGAAGTGATTTTGCTGTATTTATTGAGCAGGCTGTCTGATACCGGCTGGAAGCCAAAGCCCAGGCTAACTGATGCTATCGTTTTTTTGTCGAGCCCGCTGACAGGGACAATAGCAAGCTGGTTATTGAGCAGAACGGTGCGCTGCAGGATGGTAGTATTCATCTTCAGCAGGTCTTCATTTTTTTGGTGTTCCTGTGCGCAGGCGCTCAGGCTGAAAATTGCAATGATGCAAATGGTAAGGCTTTGCAAAAGGTTGTTTTTTAGCATAAAGTAGGTAAGTTCATTCAAAACGTTAAAGATATAAAAAGCTTGTGCCGGCTTCGTCACGAAATGGTATTTATAATCAAAAGATTTATGTATAAGGCTTATTTTCGTTAAATTAGCAACCTTTACTAAGGAGATAAATGTCAGATATAATACAACTTTTACCCGAGAGTGTTGCCAATCAGATAGCTGCCGGAGAGGTAGTTCAGCGGCCTGCCTCGGCAGTAAAAGAGTTAATGGAGAATGCAATAGATGCGGGGGCAAATAAGATACAACTGATCCTTAAGGATGCAGGGAAGGCATTGATCCAGGTCATAGATAACGGATGTGGAATGAGCGTTACCGATGCACGTATGTGTTTTGAGCGCCATGCTACTTCGAAGGTGCGCAAAGCAGAAGATTTGTTTGCCATCCGTACGATGGGTTTCCGTGGCGAAGCCATGGCTTCTATCGCGGCAATTGCCCAGGTAGAAATGAAAACCCGCAGGCATGAAGATGAGCTGGGAACACTGATCGAAATTGAAGGTTCTACGGTAACTAAGCAGGAGCCGGTGGCTACGCCGGAAGGCACAAGCATATGCATCAAAAACCTGTTTTACAATACTCCTGCAAGAAGGAATTTTCTGAAGAGCAACCCTGCTGAGATGCGCCATGTAATTGACGAGTTTCAGCGTGTATCACTGGCCAATCCGGCAATTGCCTTTAGCCTGCACCATGACGGGCTTGAAATCTTCAGGTTACCATCATCGGCACTTAAACAGCGTATTGTTCATTTATTTGGGAATAATTATAACGAAAGGCTCATCCCTGTTGAAGAAGAAACTACGATTATCAACCTCAAAGGCTTTATCGGTAAACCTCAGTTTGCCAAGAAAACCCGTGGCGAGCAGTTCTTTTTTGTAAATAACCGTTTTATCAAGGATGCTTACCTTAACCATGCAGTCAATAAAGCTTATGATGAACTGCTGGGCGAGGATAACTTTCCCTTGTATGTACTTTTTATAGATATTGACCCTTCCAAGATCGATGTAAATGTTCATCCTACAAAAACGGAGATCAAATACCTGGATGAAAAGTCGATCTATGCGATCATCCACTCTGCGGTGAAGCGCTCACTGGGACGGTTTAATATCAGTCCGACTATAGATTTTGACCAGGAAACAGCTTTCAGCGGAATGATCAGTCCCAAGTCCCTGGATGAAATCGTACCGCCGAGCATCAGTTTTAATCCTGATTTTAACCCTTTCAGCGAAGAAAAAGCTCCGGAGCGGTCAGAACGTGGTTTTACGGCATACAGAAGCAACGAGAACAGGGAACAAAGTACCAAAAACTGGGGATCACTTTATGAGATTTCCAACCATCAGCCGGTAGAGCAGGTAGCGATGGAGCTGCCCGGAAACGGACCTGATGATAAATATGCACCTGTGCAAAAACAGCTGATGCAGCTGCACAACAAATACATTATTTCGCAGATCAAATCCGGACTGATGTTAATTGACCAGCAGGCCGCACACGAAAGGATACTTTACGAACGTTTTAGTCTGCATCTGGAGGATAGAAAAGGGGCTTCGCAGCAAAGTCTGTTTCCGCAGACCGTTACGCTGAGCCCCAATGATTATGAGCTGGCGAAGAGCTTGCTTGACGATATCAAAAGCCTTGGCTTTGAGGTGCGCGAATTTGGTAAGAATACGCTGGTGATTGAAGGTATACCGGTTGATCTTGGCAGTAACCAGATCAATGAGACCCAGCTTTTTGAACACCTGATCGAAGGGTTTAAGAATTCCCAGCAGGAGCTGAGGCTGGATAAAAGGGATGCGCTTGCGAGGAGCATGGCCCGCAACAGCTCCATCAAAAGTGGCGTAGTACTGGGGCAGGAAGAAATGAATATGCTCATTGAACAGTTGTTTGCCTGTAAGGCACCCAACTTTAGTATCAGTGGTAAACCGGTTATCCAGACCATGTCACTGACAGAACTGGACAAAAAATTTGATAAATAAAAGAAATGAATACTATTCACATACCTCCTGTTGTTAAAAACCTGCTCATCATCAATGCGCTGTTCTTTGCAGCTAAATTTGTTTTTGAATCGAAGGGAGTAGACCTGGATGTTTATTTAGGCGCATTTTACTTCGATTCGCCATATTTTAAAATCTGGCAGCCCATCAGTTACATGTTTATGCATGGCAACTTTACGCATATTTTATTCAATATGTTTGCCCTTTATACCTTTGGGGCTGTGCTTGAGGCGCACTGGGGGGCAAAACGTTTTATCAATTTTTACCTGATTACCGGTTTGGGTGCACTGGCACTGCAATGGGCAGTACAGGCATTTGAGATTTACCAGATAGCGGGTACTCCTCTAGCCCATAGCGTGCTCTCTTTAGAATCGCTGGAGCAAAAGATGTACAATACGGCGCAGTTTACTCCAGAACAGGCTTCAACCTTATACGGTATCTATTTTGGCCCTATGGTTGGTGCTTCGGGAGCCATCTTCGGGCTGCTGGTTGCCTTTGGGATGTTATACCCGAATGCGGAATTGTACATTATGTTTATCCCCGTACCGGTGAAGGCTAAATACATCATTCCGGTGTATATTTTAATAGAACTGAGTTTGGGCGTGGCCAGTGTTGCCGGAGATTCTGTTGCGCATTATGCGCATCTGGGAGGGGCACTGCTGGGCTTCATTTTAGTAAAAATTTGGAAGGACAAAAATACTTTTTACGACTATTATGACTAGGAATAATCTTATAGCAGATTTAAAATATAAAGTTTTCCGCTCCGGGAACCCTGTGTTTTTTTACATCGGGATCAATACCATTGTTTTTGTAGCGGTTGCACTTTTTGGTGTTACCTATTTTCTGGCCGGTAATACCAACATTACTTTTTTGGATTATGCAAGGGAGTACTTTGCCTTTCCTGCAGCACTGCCAAAACTGCCTATCCGTTTTTATACGGTACTGACGTATCAGTTCCTGCATGAGGATATCTTCCATATCCTGTTCAATATGTTGTGGCTGTTCTGGATGGGTAATATCTTTATAGATTTTCTTAAACCCAGGCAGTTTCATTTTGTATACCTCAGCGGTGGTATCATGGGGGCATTGTTTTTTGCATTGGCATTTAACGTTTTCCCACCATTTATCCCAACGGCGTATGCAGCTACTATTATCGGCTCTTCTGCTTCAGTAATGGCAATTGCTGTAGCGGTAACTACCTTGCTGCCTGATTATACTATCAGCCTGATGTTTATTGGTACGGTAAAACTGCGCTATGTAGTGCTGGTATATCTGCTGATCGACCTGATCGGAATAGGCTATTCCAATCCGGGAGGAAGTTTTGCGCATCTGGGCGGGGCATTTATGGGCTTTATCTACATCAAGCTATTGCAAAACGGAAACGACTGGAGCAATATCTTTAAAAAGAAATCCAAATTAAAGGTAGTTAAGAATGACGCCCCAAAAGTTAGTCCAAAGCATACCAGCAATAAGGTAAACCAGAAAGAAGTGGATATGATCCTGGATAAGATTTCTAAAACAGGATACGATAAATTAAGCAAAGAAGAGAAGGAAACCTTATTTAAGGCGAGCAAGAGTTAATGAAGAAACGCAGAATCACATTTTTCACAAAGATATACCTGCTCCTTGCTGCAGTACTGGCATTTGCGCTGGTACTGGGGATGGTTGCGGGCAAATTTGATCCCCGCGAACATGCTTTGATAGCGTTTTTTGGCCTGGCATATCCTTTCTTACTGCTGCTCAATGTGCTAATGGTAATCTTCTGGCTGATGCAGCGCAGGATCATCTTTGCACTGATCACTGTAGCGCTGATAGCCTCAGGCTGGCATGCACTGATCGCTACTATCGGGTTTGTTGGTGAATCCGGTAACGGCCCAAAGAACAGTCCGGACCTGGTACGGATGATGACATACAATGTGCACAGCTTTAAGCCCTATGGCGAAGATAGCAACGAGTCTGTTAAACAGCAGATGCTGGCAGTAGTGAAAAACGAAGATCCTGATATCATCTGTTTCCAGGAATATTATTCGCGCCGCAAAGGACCATTTGACATTACTGACAGCCTTAAGAATATGCTGAAGACGCCTAACTATTATTTTATTCCCACTTCTGAGAATAACTATGAGGCTATGGGCCTGGCCATCTTTTCCAGATATCCTATAGTGGAGAAAGGAACTATCTCTTTCAGTTCCAACCTCGGCGGCAACGCCAGCATCTTTGTGGATATCCTGGTGAAGGGCAAAAAACTGCGGATTTACAATGTACACCTGCAGTCGATTTCATTTGATAAACAGGATTACGATTACCTGGACCAGGTAAAAAAGGATATGGAAGCCAAGATCACGCCGGCAAAACGTATCCTGAGAATGCTTAAGGCTGCTTTTTCCAAGCGCAGCGCGCAGGTTGATATCATGAAAGCACATATGAAAACCTGTCAGACACCTTTTCTTATTGCGGGGGATTTTAATGATACACCGGCTTCCTATGCAGTTACACAGCTTACCAAATCACTCAACAATTCATTTGTGGAAGAGGGCACCGGGCTTGGGCGTACGTATAACGGCAAATTTCCTAATTTCCAGATCGATTATATCTCGGCAACCAAACCACTGGTGATCACCAACCACCGGATTATCCAGGCTAAGTTATCAGACCATTTTCCGGTAAGAAGTGACATTAGGATCAATTAATATATCTGCAAATCTTTTACCTTTGACAACTAAATAATATAAATACCGATGGAACACGGCTTACAGCTATATAATACCCTAACACGCAAAAAAGAGAACTTTGAACCCCTGAACGGAGACCACGTAGGAATGTACGTTTGCGGGCCAACTGTTTACAGTGATGTGCATTTGGGTAACTGCCGTACTTTCATCTCTTTCGACCTCATTTTCAGGTACCTGAAATACCTGGGTTTTAAGGTGCGTTATGTAAGGAATATTACGGATGCAGGCCATCTTGAGGGCGACCGTGACGAGGGTGATGATAAATTTGCCAAGCGTGCCAAGCTGGAGCAGCTGGAGCCGATGGAGATTGTTCAGAAGTATACACTCGGGTTCCATGATGTATTGCGGATGTTCAATACACTGCCGCCAAGTATTGAGCCTACAGCTACAGGTCATATCATCGAACAGATTGAGATGATCACTGATATCATTAACAATGGCTATGCCTATGAGGTTAATGGTACAGTATATTTTGATGTAGAGAAATATAACAAGACTTATAACTATACTATACTTACCAACCGCAACCTGGATGACATGATGGCCAATACCAGGGAGCTGACCGGGCAGGACGAGAAACGCGGGCGACTGGATTTTGCGCTGTGGATTAAGGCCAAGCCAGAAACGCTGATGCGCTGGCCTTCGCCATGGGGAGTAGGTTTCCCGGGCTGGCATATCGAGTGCTCTGCCATGAGCGCGAAGTACCTGGGTGCCGAGTTTGATATTCACGGGGGTGGAATGGATCTTGCCGCAACACACCATACCAATGAGATTGCGCAGTCTGAGGCCTGCTACCATAAACATCCCGCCAAATACTGGATGCATACCAATATGCTTACCGTAAACGGATCAAGGATGTCTAAAACTGCAGGTAACGGTTTTATGCCTTTGCAGTTGTTTAGCGGCGAGCATCCCTTGCTTAAAAAAGGGTACAGCCCGATGACGGTGAAGTTTTTTATGCTGCAGGCACATTACCGCAGTACACTTGATTTTTCCAATGATGCACTTGATGCTTCGGAAAAAGGTTTCAGGAGGTTAATGAATTCCCTCAACCTGCTGGACAAACTTACGCCATCTCCGGGCGCCAGTGATTTTAATATTGCTGTGATCAGGGACAATTGTATAAAAGCAATGAATGATGATTTTAACAGTCCGGTAGTAATTGCAGAACTGTTCGAAGCAGCAAGGATCATCAACACAGTATATGATGGCAAAGCACAGATCACAGCGCGCGAACTGGATAACTTAAAGCACCTGATGCAGGAGTTTGTATATGATATTTTTGGTCTTAAGGACGAAGATTCTTCCAATACAGAACTGAATGATGTTCTGAATATGGTGATCGATATCCGTAAAAGCGCTAAAGAGAACAAGGACTATGCAACTTCTGACAAGATCCGCATTGGGCTGCATGATATCGGCATCCAGTTAAAAGACAGTAAAGAAGGCACTACCTGGAATAAAATCTAATACTATTTTTTTATACTACTACTCATCAAATGATCAATAAAATAATCTGCACCCTGCTGGTTGCTACACTAACTTTTAGCGCAAATGCGCAACGTACCGACGGAACTACTAAATCTTTATTAAAAGCAGAACAGGAATTTGCCGAGGCAGTGGCTAAAAACGGAGTGAAATCTGCTTATCATTCCTTCAGTGCCAGTGATGCACTGGTATTCAGGCCAAACCCTGTAAATGCAAAAACTTTTTACAATACGCAGCCCAATGATAAAAATGTGAGCTGGACGCCTGATTTCGCCAGGGTTTCGCGCAGTGCCGACTGGGGATTTACCAGTGGTGCATATGTTGTTGATGGTACAACGCAAACCTATGGTCAGTACCTGTCGGTTTGGAAGGCTGTCAATGGCAAATGGGAGCTTGTGCTTGATATGGGTACTACGCACAACAAACCATTACATCCTGTAGTGAATAGTTTTGTAGATCCTAAAGATTATTTTAAACCCCAGTTCCTGGGCCCGAGACAGATTGCTTCTGGCAAGGAAATCATCCTGACTACAGAAAAAACGCTGAGCGCGATGATCAAATCTCATGGTATTGGTGCTTATGGCGGTTTCCTTAACCCGGATTCGAGGGTGCTTTTCCCGGGATATGAGCCTATTATTGGTAAAGACAAAATTGTAGCCTTTTATAATAGCCTGATGCAAAGGGTTACCTATAAAACTACCCAGGCTGATAAAGCAAATGGTGGTGATCTGGCTTATACCTATGGGGTGGCCACTGTAGATTACCGTACTGATCTCAGAGAATATTTCAATTATATATTTATCTATGCACGCCAGCCAGATCACAACTGGAATTTAGTTGAGCAGATTTATACACCTGCTGATAAATAAGTTTGCTATCATGATTTTTTAAAGAGGCTGTGGAGCAGCCTCTTTTTTTATTTCTCCTGAACGCTGATAATTCCCGTGTTGCTTAGCTTACGGATGGTCAGTTCTTTCCTGGTCTCATTATATGTATACTGATCTTCTTTTACAGCAGCTCCGTCCATAGATACAGCTAATGGCTTTGCGGCCAGATTCAGGATAATGTTCCAGGTCCGGTTTTTAACGCTGTTTTCGAAGCCCCCTGTGGTTTTACCAATTTCGATGATACTGGCAGTTGCAGTTTTTTTCGCGGTAATCCGGTTGGTTGAATATTTGCCGTTTTCATAATCGAAACTGATCCCGTCATCCTCGTATAAATCAAAGGCTGTTTCTTTCTGATCCGGAAATACGTACAGGGTGATTTCATCCATAGGGTTTTCGCCGCGGTACTGCATTACTTGTGCCATGGGTATAATGGCGCCTGAAGAAACATACAAAGCTCCTCCTTTATTATCCGGCCAGGTTACATCTTTTTGCTGCGAACCTTCAACTATTTCGCCGCTCCAGTAATCCTTCCATCTCCCGGCAGGGAAATACATTTCTTTTTTATAGATACCTACCATTAATCCGGGCCCGAGCAGATACTGGTGCAAGTTTTCACGGCAGTTTTTATCTTCAGGAAAAGCAATGGTGAGTGGTTCCAGCAAGGGCAAACCAGTTTTAGTGGTCATCCTGGCAGATGAATACAGATAAGGGAATAATCTTGAACGCAGTTCTGCGTAATCCTTGTGTATGGATTTGAGTTCGTTTCCCTGTATCCATGGCATTTTAAAGTAAGCCCAGCTGCAGATCTCGCTAAAGGGCAGCAGATAGCCGTAATGGATACCTTCTTTAGTACTTACTTCCATATCTACGGTTGACCAGCTTCCGCCTACTATCGAAGTATTCAGAATACCTCCAAGTGTGGCCAGTTCTCCTCCGGTATCACCGGTCCAGGTAGCCCCAAATGCCTGAAACCCCGTCCAGCCGGTAGGGGTAAGTGCTGTTGGGCGCCTGTTCGTTTTTGCCTTAAAGCCATCATACATCTGTTGTGAATAGAGGATAGGATAGAGGTTGTGCATTTCCTTATCTTTCATTCCATTTCCCCAGAGGCGGTCGGGATGAAATTCCATTTGTACGGCAGCATCCTGTTTAAAAAAATCCACGCCCTGATCTACAAATTTTTCCAGGTGCTGGAACCAGGGGGTATCAATGCGGGTTACCGTATCTGCGTACACACTACCACTTAGGTGATCATCCTGGAATAGCGGAGGTGTTGCGTTTGATTTTGCCGCATTCTTTAGGGAATCTTCGTTCACTTTTATTCCAGCCCGCCTGGCTGCCTGCCTTTCTGCTTCGTAACTCAGGTCGTAATTATTGCACAGCCATAGTTCGAGCTTAAAGCCCATCTTTTTCAGTGCGGGTACAAATGATGGAGGTCTTGTTTCAACAAACCAGAAAGGGTGGGGGAAACGTTTGGAGCTCCACTTCTTTTTTATGGAGTAATCATATCTGCGCTCCATCCATCCGGGTTCCAGTCCGATTATATCGCAGGGTATTTGCTCCTGTCTGAAATTGTATGCTGCGGTCACTGCTTCCATATCATCGGCCTGATCCCGGCAGATAAACCATAAGCCAAAAGCCCACTGTGGTGGCAGGTTAGCCCTGCCGGTTAATCCTGTATAGGTACTCAAAAGCTGTTTGAAATCTTTTCCGGCAATCACATAATAATCTACGGTACCACTTTGGTTTTTCCAGTTATATGTGTCGGATTTGGTTTTACACATATCAAATATGGTACGGAATGTAGTATTTACCAGTACTCCCGCTCCATTTGTTGACATAAAATAAGGAACGGGAATATAAGTTGAGGTCTTGTACCTGATATCACAATCCGCCATGTATCCTCTGTGGTAAAGATGAGTTCTTGCCTGGTCTCCGAATCCGATCCAGTCTTCATCTTTGTCAGCTTTAAAAGTGGCCTCTGTGATGCCCTTTTCAAAGGTAGCGGTCCGCTGATCCAGCAACACTTTGCTGCCGTCAGCATTGCTAACGTAGATGTTTCCGGTTGAGTAATTGATCTTCACGCGCATATCAGCTGTTTTTGCGGAGAAAACCTGGTCAGTTTTTGCTACTTTCGGTTTGAAATCTCTGGTGCCAGGACTGTTTATAAATCCATAGCGGTTGAGCCCTGAGTTTTGAAAAGTGCCGCCTTCAGGGATGATTGAGATCCTGAGGATATTATTGGATACCATCTCAATTCTGATCCGCGAAGTTTTGTTAAAAGCATGTTCTATAATGTTCTTTTTACTTTTCTCCTGCGCCTTCACATTTAAGAGCGCTGATAAACAAAAGACTAATATTACATAAAAGAATTGTTTTGTTCTCATGTCCATATTTTTGGTGTTTAGTAAATATGTTGCAGGCCTTTGCCTCCTTTTATTAAAACTTATTCGGTTAAATAGAATAGTTGTAGTTAAGCTATTAATGAAATTTGTTTCAGCTAACCGAATTTCCTGTGTGCGTGCACAAATATATAAATATAAAATGTGTGCGCGCACAGGGTAGTGATTTTCTTTGTAATTTTGTTATGATTATTTTGAACTGAACGCAGCAGGATTTGCTATTTTTGAATGATGATGAAATTAAAAATAGCAATACTATTGGCTTTGACCTTACCTTTTGCTGCTAATGCACAGAGTTTTGATAAACAAGGCAGCAGAGGAGCCCGGGGCATAATGCCGGAAAATACCATTAGGGGAATGCTTCGTGCACTTGATCTTAGTGTAACTACCTTAGGAATGAATGTTGTGATCTCTAAGGACAATCAGGTAGTGCTTTCACATGAACCTTATTTCAACAATGAGATTAGTCTCACTCCCGCAGGAAAGCCTATTCCCTTAAAAGACGAGCGGAGTTATAACATGTATAAGATGGATTATGCTGAGATCAAAAAGTTTGATGTAGGTAGTAAGATGCACATCCGCTTTCCCGGCCAGCAGAAGTATAAAGCTTATAAACCTTTGCTTTCTGAGGTAATCGATTCTGTTGAAGCTTATGTAAAACTACACAAGTTGCCTAAGCCAAATTACGGAATTGAGATTAAGACAGTGCGTAAAGGAGACCTTGAATTTCATCCTGAGCCTGGAGAATTCACTCAGCTTGTAATGGATGTAGTAGAGAAGAAGAAAATCAGTAAGCGCACGATCATCCAGGCCTTTGATGTTAGAAGCCTGCAATATATTCATGAGAAATATCCTAAGATGCGGACTGCGCTGATGATCGATGAGAAAGAAGATTTTGAGAATAATATCAGGGACCTTGGGTTTACACCTACAGTTTACAGCCCTTATGCTGTTTTAGTGGGTAAAGGTCTTGTAGACCGCTGCCATGCTGCGGGTATAAAGATTATCCCCTGGACTGTGAATAGCCCTAAGGAGATGCAGTATATGGTTGGGTTAGGGGTTGATGGGATTATTACTGATTATCCTAATCTCTTTTCACGGGTTGATTTGCCTGTGAAGAAGTAGATAGGTCCATTTTCCTATGATTTATAGCGCTGTTAAATCTGACTTGTAATGATCTTATTCAATCACCTATCGCCCAGATAAACCCTCATCAAAACCAATGGCCTGGCGAATTTTCCAATACGGTAGCGCGTTTTTACTTTTTCGCTCCAGCGGAGAATTTATTCATGAGCTCTATGTACTGGCTTTGTCCTGAAATCGCTGACATACCATGAAGCACTACATCGTTAAACTCCGTAGCAATCAGTCCGGGCTCCAGTACCACCACATCGATATTGAAAAGTTTGAGTTCCAACCGCAGGAAGTCACTAAACCCTTCTACGGCGTGTTTGCTTGAATGGTACCATGCTCCTAAAGAAAAATGCATCTTATCGCCCATAGACGAATTGTTGATGATAGTTCCGGATCTTGCTTTATGGATATGTGGCACCACTTTCTGTGTCATGGCTGCAAGTCCAAACAGCGGGCTTCTGCCAGCGGATATCTTCCACGGAGCCGTATAGCCCATAACCGGCATTATTCCAAAAGTACATCGATCTTACCCTCTCTCTGGATTATCGTATCCACTACATACTGGATGTTCTCTTCATTGGTTACATCCAGTTGCATAGGATAACCGCCAAGTTGTTTCAGTTCTTCCATGTTTTCTAACCGGCGGGCTGCGGTCTCCAGTATATCCTTCACCGATTAGCGGTCTCTTTGCCCATACCAGAGCTTGCTCCGGTGATTAAGATTACATTTTTCATAATGATTGACCTTTTTGCCTATGTGCTTCATTTCTCTTTTTTTTAGGGAGAATCGGCTCAACAATTGGAGAGCCCACAATTATTAAGTTGCTACTACTTGAATTATGCAAAGGTTGTGATTCATTTGTAAGGTTAGTGTTCAGTTATATGATTGCTATTATAGGGTTTATAATACGTGATATGAAGAGTGTGAAAGCTTGCAGCTACGCGTTCATCGCGGCTGTTGAAGCTATACTCTTTAACGAAATATGCTATTTCACTAAAAATTACGTTTTAGCTTCAAAATGTAATAACGATAGTTAATGCTACATGCATTACTGTAATTATTATTTTATTTAACTTAGTTGTATGGGGGGCTGCCTTAATGAGTTGTCCTTCCTTATATATAATACTATCAGCTTGAATAAAATTAAAAAACGTGTTGTGTTTTATCTGTTAGACGGTGCAAGGCCGGATGTGCTAAGCGAATTAATGTCACAAGGTAAATTACCTCATTTAAAACAGCTAAAAGAAGAAGGGACTTACCGCACTGCTACAACATGCTTTCCCTCAACTACAGGTCCAGCTTACCTGCCGTTTTTGACCGGTCATTTTCCAGGAACAATGAATATCCCCGGCATTCGCTGGTTTGATAAAAAAGAGTTTAAACGCAGCCGTTGGAATAGAATGGCCATGCGTTCCTATTGCGGGCCGGAAGCGCCCTGGTTTAATACAGATATGCCTGCCGATAAACCAGCCCTGTTTGACCTTTGCGGTGATTCTTACAACCTGTATAACATGATTACCAGAAACATTCCTGACGATCATGATCTGGGTAAAAAAGGGAAGTCCTGGTTATATACCCGTGCACATTTTTTAAAGCGGCACCATCCTGTAGATATACAAGGCCACGAATGTATCATGCAAATGCTGCAAAGTGACAAGGATTTTGATTTTCTGTTTGCTGTTTTCCCAAGCGTTGACTGGGATTCTCATTATCATCACATCCGCGACGAGCGGACTGTAAAAGCCTATCAGATTGCAGACAACAGCATAGGTGAAATGAGGGCCTATCTCGAAAAAAAAGGATGGTGGCAGGATACGTTGTTCCTTTTGACCTCAGACCATGGTCTAACACCAAGTGATGCACACTTCGACCTTGGTGACTGGATGACAGAGCAGGGTCTAAAATCGGTAAGCTATCCTGTAATCTGGCGAAGAAACCCCAAGTCTGCAGTGATGATCTCTGGAAATTCATTTGGCAGTATTCACCTGCTGAATCATGCGGGGGATCATGCCCTGGGCCGCAGTGAAATCAACCAGCATTTTGGATCAGAAAGAATGAAGAACCTTCTGGATAAGAAAGCAGTTGATTTTGTGAGCTGTCGGGGAGATAACTTAGGAGAGTTTATTATTCAAAATCAAAATGGCAGTGCAATAATCAAATCTGACGGATTGAAGTTTAGTTATAACCCTATAGATGCTGATCCATTGGGAATGGGAAATATCGAGGTGTCGGGACAACAGGAGGCACTGGAGGTAACGATGGAAAGCGAATACCCTGATGCATTATTTCAGATCTCTCAATTGTTCAGAAGCAGTCGTGCGGGTGATATAGTGGTAAGCGCAGCGAACGGGCATGACTTAAGAGATTTCTGGGAATACCCGGAACATAAGGGCTCGCATGGATCTTTATGCAGAGAACATATGCTTGTGCCGCTGATTTACAATCAAAAGGGCTGGGCCAGTCATTCAGCCAGAACAGCTGATCTGTTCCCCACTATTCTAAAATGGCTAAACAAAGTGCCTGTTTCAAGCGAAGGAAGGGCCTTAAACTAAAACATATGCAATACAAAGAAGAAGTTGTAGCTCAAAAAGCCGCTCAGCCTTTAGATGAATCAGGTTTTATTCAAGGCTTTAATAAAAGATTAATCCTTAAAGGTGGAATGTGGCTGGGATTATTGACAATCGCATCAGTAGCAATTGTTTTCTTTTATTCCCATACGGATGATACCATCAAAGCACTCTCCAGCCTTAAGCTCAAATACATCGCCTTATGTTTGGGAATGGTATTTATTGACCTTATGCTCGGCAGCTGGAGGAACCACATCTTTATCCGCCAGCTTAAACCAGAACTTTCACACTGGGTAAGTTTTAAGGCTAACGTAGCCAACATGTTTATGGGGGCGGTAACACCATTTCACAGTGGGGCAGGGCCAGGGCAGTTATATGTTTACAACCGGTATGGGGTCAAAGTTTTAGATGGCTTTATTGTCAGCCTCATCAACATGGGGGCTACACTGCTCTTTATGCCGCTGGCTGGTTTATTTGCAATTTGGGCGATGAACAATCAGTTGGACAGCGGACTGATCCCGGCGCTATTAAAATATGGATTTACTGTTTTCTCTATATTCCTGTGTGTTTTCCTACTTGCGTTTTGGAAACCCTTATGGATCGGAGCTGGTCTGCTGCGGCTTGTTAAAATCATAGGTGGTATGTGGCCGGCGAAGAAAGTGAAATTACTAAAGTGGGCTGATACCAGCTATGGGAAAATCCTCAATTACCAGCAGATCTGTAAGAAATTATTGGCGGAGCATCCCTGGTTATTTCCTTTGAGCTTGCTGATTACGACACTGCTTTACCTGAACAAGTACTGCATGCAATACATTATCCTGCTTGGCTTAGGTATACGTGTTGATATTCTGGAGGTGATTAGTATTCAGGTACTGATACAGTTCATGATCTATTTTGCGCCAAGTCCGGGGGGCAGCGGTTTCGCAGAAGCCGGTATTGCAGTATTGTTTTCCAAGCTTGTACCATCAGCCGTATTGCCAGTGTTTACGCTGCTGCAGCGCTCATTTCTGCTTTTATGTCCGGCACTCATCGGTGCCTATGTCATCCTGAATTTGTTGAAAACCCATACCATGAAAGTCAGCGCGGAAAGAAGTCAAGATACTAATAAGAAGTAACCACAAGGTGGAAATATTGTAGCATTTAGGTCTTAAATGAAAAATCCGACCGGTTGTTATGCCGGCCGAAATCATTTGTTGTCAATTTGCTGCACTACCAGCAGATTAGCCAATCAGCTCTTTAATATATCTAAGGCACAGCTCTTTTGAATTATAGCTGCTGAGCTCTGTCCCAATCTTTATCACGTTATTCTTATACTGTGGATTGCCAAATACTTCCTCTACAGCATCTCTGAGCTGCTGAGGCGCCGGATTTTCTGTGTTAAGGTTGATCCCTAACTTGAAATACCCAATTCTTGAACAAGTTTCATTTTTGCCCTCATGGACGCCTGCAGCAACCATAGGCAGTTGATGTTTAATACTCAAAAGCGTACCACTGTAGCCCCCATTTGTGATATATACATTTACGCAGGGCATTATTGTATCAAAGGAAATGTAATCTTCTATAATCAAATTCTGCTGCGGGAATCTCTGTCTTAACTCTGCAGTATTGTGCCCCGCCGTAGTTGCAATAAGCAGCACATCTGTATCTTTGAAAGCTTCAAATGCCGGTACCAGAAGTTTATCGGTATCTCCTTCTACGGTACCCTGCGTGATGAGAACTATCTTTTTGTATTGATTGAGGCGGTCGTCAAACCAGGGCTCCTCGCTGCTTTTGGAAACTGCCGGAAGAAGGGAGCCTATAAACCGGATGTTATTCCCCATGTCGCTCCGCTCAAACTCAAAGCCCGGCGAACCAATTTGAAGATAAAGATCGGCCTGTCTGACGAGAAGGTCAAAGATAAGGGATTTTTTATGGGGTATATCATATTGATCGAGGATCGCAGAAAATTTGTCGATCGACTTTTTGCAGACCGAATTATTGATATGGTCGCGTAATTTCGCATATTCATTCCGCTCGGCCTCATTTGTAGGTGGCAGCAATCCCATTCCATATGGTGCCAGGTCAACAGATTCTTCATAGAGAACACTTATACCGATAGCTATCACAGGTATCTTGAGTTTATGCTTAACGAAGGGGATCACAGAAAAAGCACCATCTGTGATCATCATGTCAAATTTAAATGTTTCATAGATATCAATGACATCTTCAAAGTATTCAGGCCCCCGGTCTCCAAGGAGATGGATCATGTCAAACTCTACTTTCTCTGAGGGATCATCGATCTCCACCCTTTCAGGGAAGAGTTTGTTCAAATTGCTGCCCGTTACTTCCAGCGCTTTGACAAGCGGATATAATGGTATATCCAGGCGGTCCAGTTTTTTTTTAAAAATTGAGGATGTATACCAGCGAACATCGCAACCTTGCTCTTTTAAATAAACAGCTAAGCCCGTAAGAGGATTAAAATGACCGTCAGCAGGTACGGTACCAAACAGGATCTTTTTTCCCTTTAGTTGTAATTGCATAAGATATGATTATTTATGTGTCCCCAAAAATCGCCATAGCTTAGCAGCTTACATATCGCCAAACATGGGGGTTACTGCAGATAATGCTAATGTAGGACTGGATGGAATATGCTTTTTAAAAAGGGGGAAATAATAGCTGGGAAATTTGGATCTACAGCAAATTCTTAATGATCTTCTCAATAGAAATACCTTCAGCTTCTGCACGGTAATTCCTAACGATCCTGTGGCGCAAGATGGCCTCAGCTACTGCTTGTACATCTTCAATGTCAGGAGAGTATTTACCAGATATCGCCGCATGGCATTTAGCCCCTAGTATAAGGAACTGTGATGCACGGGGGCCTGCGCCCCAATTCACATACTGATTGATTTCAGCTGTTGCAAGCGGACTGCCCGGGCGTGTTTTGCCGGTAAGTTTTACTGCATATTCCAATACATTATCTGTGACAGGAATAGTTCTGATCAATTGTTGAAAATACTGGATCTGTTCTGCATTGATCAGCTTGCGGAGACTTACAGTTTCACCACCGGTAGAGTTTCTTACAATAGTCATTTCATCAGCGAAACTTGGATAAGTAAGCTGGATGTTGAACATGAAACGGTCTAACTGTGCTTCCGGAAGGGGATAAGTACCTTCCTGTTCAATAGGATTCTGTGTAGCCAGTACAAAAAATGGTTTTGGGAGGATATGTTTAAATCCTGCGGCAGTAACCGCCTTTTCCTGCATGGCTTCTAAAAGAGCGGCCTGAGTTTTTGGCGGAGTTCTGTTGATCTCGTCTGCAAGTACTATATTAGAAAAGACAGGGCCTTTAATAAATTTAAAGTTCCTGTCTTCTCCTAAGATCTCGGCGCCGATGATATCGCCAGGCATGAGGTCTGGCGTAAACTGTATGCGGTTAAAATTAAGGTCCAGCACATCTGCAACGGTTTGCACCAGGAGGGTTTTTGCCAGTCCCGGAACGCCTACCAGTAAACAGTGGCCATTGCTGAATATGGAGATGAGCACAGCTTTCACTGCTTCATCCTGGCCAATAACGACTTTGCTTATCTCATTTTTAATATCAATATAAGATTGGTGCAGGGCATCAACTGCCGCGATGTCGTTATGGTATGCTGTCATTTATTTCGCTTCTGTGGTACTTGCAGCAGGTTTAGTCCAGAGTTTCAGTTCACTGCACTCCTGGTAATCGCTGTCGATCCTAATGTAAGTGTTCTTTCTTCTTTTTTCAAACCATTCACTCATGGTACGGTCACTTTTTTCCTGTTGTGCCTTATCCTTGAATTTTGTGTAATCCTGGTCAAGGTTTCCTTTGTGCGCCGCAACACTGGATTTAAGGAATACGATCTTGTAACCTTCTTTTCCATCCTGTCCAGTAAAAGGTACCGGTTTAGATATTTCGCCCACTTTCATGGTATCAATTACCTGGTAAATTTTAGGATCAAGCTTGTCCGCAGGGATAAATGTTGTTCTCGCTGTAACGTTATCTGCAAAGAGTATCATCCCTCCGTTATACTTCGATTCCTTGTCAGCAGAATACAATGAAGCTGCGGTAGAGAAACTCAGTTTTTTATCGAGGATGTTTGTATAGATACTATCTGCATGCAGTTTGGTACGTTCTAAACTTGCAGGGGTACTTTGCGGGCGGATCAGGATATGGCGTGCATGAACCTGCTCACCTCTTCTCTCCACAACCTGCAGGATGTGGAAACCGAAATCAGTTTCGAATACAGGAGAAAGTTCACCTGGTTTCAGTTTAAAAGCCCACGCTGTAAATTCTTTGGCCATCTGTGTACGGTCAAAGAAACCAAGGTCGCCCCCTTCAGCAGCAGATCCCGGATCTTCAGAATATGTTTTTGCCAGGAAACCAAAGTCTTCGCCGCTTTTCACACGAAGCCTGATGGCATCCAGTTTATCCATGAACCTTTGTTTCTCTGCCTTTGTCAGTTCAGGGTTCAAAGTGATTTCTCCTACTTCGTATTCTGCAGGGATATCAGGCAGGCTGTCTTTTTTATAGGTATCAAAATATTTTTTTACTTCAAGAGGAGTAATGCTCACTTTTTCTGTGATCGTACCCTGCATCTTGTTGGCCTGAAGCTGATCTTTTACGTCGGCTCTCATCTCATCTTTATATTGCAGTACAGACTTGTTCAGGAATTCTTCCAGTTTATCCTGGCCACCTGCACGCTGAATCTGGTAGCGCATTCTTCTGTCCAGCTCATCATCAACCTGTTTATCATCAACCATTACAGAGTCGATATCAGCCTGCTGTTTTAACAAACGCTGAACCAGCATCTGTTGCATGAAGTAACATTTTGCTTTGGTCTCATCAGGTGGATTACCCTGGTTAAGGTACATTACGTATTGCTGATTCAGTTCAGATAATAAGATCACGTCACTACCAAGCACCGCGATTACTTTATCTACGCTTTTTGTCTGAGCCTGTACATTCATTATAAACAAGAAGAGCAACCCGCTTGCCATCAATAAAACTTTCTTCATTATACTTTCTTCAATTATATTTTATTTGCAAATTTACTATTATTCAACCATTTGTAGATAATATCATCTGATCAACTTATTGAGCAGGTTCTGATCTATGGTTATTTTATATTTATTTCTCAGTGAGGTTACCCAGTCGCACTCTATTTTCTTCTGATAATCGGCTGATACTTCAGTCTGTACCTCATCAAAAGGCTTTGACGAATACTGCTGTTTGTGGCTGTTATAATATTCCTGTAAACTATCTTCTTCCTCGCCTACCTTGTCCCAGATTTTTGTCTGTGAGATATTAAAAAGCAGGAGTGCCTCTTTATATTCATTGATCACAAGAGAATAATCTGCTTTCTGTGCTTCGGGTGGCATGGATGACAGTAAGGCTGCTTCATAATTTTTTGTCTCAGCGATATAGGTACTGTCTTTGTCGAGAGCCGCTGCCTTTGCATCTTCTACTTTAAGTTTGAAGTCTATATAAATATTCAAAAATGAGATCAGATCTGTCAGTGTAGGTTGGGTATTCCCCGGACGGTGTTTTTTATATACCCATACGAATTCTTTCTGGCTGATGGGATTGCTGTTTACAACAGCAACGTTTTGTGCAACAGTACCGAAATAGAAAAAACAGAGAATAATGATACAGCAGGTTTTTCTCACAGAAGCTTTACTAGGGTATTTTTAAGCTATAAAAGTAATAAATAAAGGCGCTATAATAGGATATTTAACTAATTTTAACAGAAAAATATTCCTATATCCTATAGCATTCATGGCTGAACAATTAACTACAAGTGCCGAAGCGCTTCGTTTATTTTTTACTGATGATATTTACCTGGTCAGAACTGAAGAGATTAGTGTTGCTGTTGCAGCTTCACCCGCTGTGTCAGATGCAGCTGTAAGTACACCTCAACCAGCTTCTGTTCCAGTGTCTGCCCCAGTTATACCGGTAGTACCTATGCCAGTAATAGCTCCTGCTCCCGAAATTGTATTTAAATATCTTGGCAAAAACCAGAAAAATGTGCTAATCCTGGTAAATGATGGGGAAAACGATGTGAGTTCTGAAGGCGGCAGAGAGTTGCTCAGGAACCTGGTAAAAGCAATGCAGCTTACGGCAAATGATTTTGCACTGTTAAATTACTTCAGTTATAGCCATGTGCAATTTGAGGAACTGAGCAGATTCTTCAGTAGCAAACTTGTACTTGGATTTGGTGTGAGTCCTGCACAGTTGGGCCTCCCTGATCAGCCTCAGCATAGTGTTGGTTCGCATGGGAATACCCAGCTTGTATTTACAGGCAGGCTCGACCTTCTGGCCCGGGATCAGGATGGCAAGAAAAAATTATGGAGCAGCCTTAAACAATTTATATTTTAGATGAGACAATTAGTATTTGCCACAAATAACCAGCATAAAACCAGCGAAGTGAGAACCCTGCTTACCGGACAATATGAAGTACTTAACCTGGCCGACATCGGCTGTACAACAGATATTCCGGAAACAGCAGATAATTTTGCAGGAAATGCAGAGCTGAAAAGCAGCTTTGTTGCCGAAAACTTTAAGCTCGACTGCTTTGCTGATGACAGCGGACTGGAAGTAGAGGCTTTGAACAATGAACCCGGGATATACTCTGCCCGATACGCCGGAGAAAGGGGCGACGAAGCAAACCTTCAATTAGTCTTGCAAAAGATGAAAGGTGTACAAAACAGGAAAGCAAGGTTCAGAACTGTGGTTTCCCTGATCCGTGACGGCCAGAGATTTCTTTTTGAGGGAGCTATAGAGGGCACAATTAGAGAAAACCCAACCGGTGCTAACGGATTTGGATATGATCCGATTTTCCAGCCGGATGGTTATGACTGTACTTTTGCAGAAATGGACATGACCGAGAAAAACCAGATCAGTCACAGGGCTATCGCCATGCGCAAGCTGATTACTTTTTTAAAGGAGCAGGCAGTTTAGACAGCGAATCTGCTTTGTTGATCAATCCTGGCAGTTCTTTCTTTGCAGTATCAATCAGTTTAGCCGGGATTGAATCCTTCAGTTTTAGCGAATTGGCAGTTTTTCCAAGCTGTTTGATAGTGCTGATTTGTTTCCTGACTGCAGAAGGGCTTACAGCCGAAGGACTGGATGATCCCAATTGTTTCATAGCTTCTTTAGCAGCGAGATTTTTAAGATCGCCCAACTCTGTACCTGCCGGGGCTTTTGCATCTTTAAGTAGGCCTTTAATCTGATTTACCCCTTTGCCAGGAGCCTTCGCGACCACAGGTTTTTTAGGTTTGGCAATCGCCCTGGGATTTGTGATATCTCTTTTGGATCGGGGCCTAAGTTCGGGCTTCCAGATAAAACCTGTCAGGATTACATCCTGTTTGATATCTGCAACCGGTGTGGTGGCACCTTCTACATTCTTTATTGGTACAACATCCCCAATCTCACTGTTCCTGAAAACGATCTTGATCCTGCTGCTGACAGTCTGGTTCATTTTCTCGTATTTCTTTCCATCATCAGTTTTGGTGAAATAAACACTTTCGGCATTGCCATCCACGTACATGCTGCTCAGTTTCCCTTCTTTAAAAAATCCGGTGATCATTTTACCTTTAATCTGATTGAACTTTGTGGTGTCTATCGGATCTACGTTTACCGCGAAGGCATTCTGGATCACCTGCACAGAACTGATCTTTTTATTTCTGAGCTGTAAATAAATGGTATCACCTGTTTGCTGTGAACCCTGCGACCAGATAATAGGATTTCTGTACCAGCGCAGGGTAGAATCTGCACTTGTATAAAAAAGCGAATCGGCTTTTGCCTGCATGTTCGATTTGAATACATTCACATGTCTGAAAGCTTTAATACTTCGGGTACGTACCGTGTCCAGCGGATTAACAGGAAGGCTGTCTTTAACCACTGGTTTTTTTATTCCCAGCTGAAGTTTAGCTTTTGGAACAGTCACGGTCCTTTTCATGCCCGGAGGTAATTTCAGGCTATCGGTTTTCAGGGAATCTTTTTTAAATACCGGAAGTTTGACTGTAGAATCCTTTTTGGTAAGCGCGACGGGCACCTTTACAGCAGAGTCAGTTTTTAAACTATCCTTCGCCCCAACTGGCGGTTTAACTCCCGCTAGTGGTTTTTTCTTATCATCAGGCTTTTGTCCGCCCGGTGGCGGGCTTCCCGGTTTGCCCTGAGCAGCACTGCCAGGCTTTTTATCAGCAACAGGTGATTTTTTACTGACCCCGTTCATTTTGCTTTCGCGGTCTTCATCGCCCAGTTCATTATCCTTTTTAATGACAGGTCCTTTAATGAGCTTTAATGATTTCTGCAATACCATCTGTGTTTCGAGGGTATCGGCACCAAGCCACAGACTGTCCGGCTGTTTTACATCTTTTACCATCACAGTGTCGTTTGTTCCCATCCCTGCATATGCATTTTTGGTAACCACCGTTCGCTGATCAGCTTTATAGTAATATCCAAGCTGGCCACGCATCAGCATTTTATCTACTGTATCCCTGAAGGTGATGTTTTTCACAGCTCTACCGTAACCAGCAATACCATCATAATATAAACTGTCACCCTTCATAGACCTGCTGCCGGAGGTATAGAGATTGTTTTTTCCAAAATAGGCATACCTGTTTTTGGTATTGTAAGCGCCATTTTCGGTGTAAAGGTTACCGCCGTCCTTTTCCTTGATATTGGTAGGGCCATAGAAATAAGCCCAGTTGCTGAAAGTGTTGTAGCGCAGCGTATCAGATTTGATGGTACTCTGTTCAGTAACAACCAATACATTGTAGCGGAAATAGGCATCCCGGCTGTTTGCAAAATAATAACCGTTTTTACTGGTAATGGTAGCGTCTTTGTTCACGATCTTACCGCCGTCTACATAAGTACCTACTTTGGGCACCATGCTGTAGTCCAGCACATTGGTTGTAAGTACAGAACTTTTATCCACAAGCCTGACGTTACTTGTTAAATGCGCAAGTTTGGCATTTCCATCATAGGTAAGAAAGTCAGAATAGATATTAATGGTATCAGCCTGGTTGATGTGTACATTGTTATAGGCTTCGAAGTAGTTTTTCGCAGTATAAAAAACTGCACTGTCGCATGTAAGAATAGCGTTATCCTGTTTAAATACAGGTCTCCTCAGATAGGTGATATCGGTTTTGGTAATGATCCGGCTACGTTCTGAACTTTGCAGAATAATCTTGGTTTTCTGCTGGGCAGAGAGACCCAGGGGGAGTAAAAAAAACAGGAAGAATCCTGCAAGTATTTTCCCGGATGTGGCAGACAGTAAATTCATGAAAGCACCATGAATGTTAAAAGTGTGGTTTTTTTGCACTTTACAAAGTTAGTTTTTTGCGCAGCAATATTCATATAGTTAATTATTGTTTTTTCCGTAGTTTTGAAGATGTTACCCCTGCAAACCTTCGCTGAATACATCCGTAAAAACGACCTGTTTAATCGTACACATAAGATTTTACTCGCTGTAAGCGGAGGAAAAGACTCTGTTCTGATGGTTCATTATTTTAAGGAGGCGGGCTTTAAATTTGGAATTGCACACTGTAATTTTGGCTTAAGGGGCGGCGAATCGCAAAGGGATGAACATTTTGTCCGTACCCTTGCCGCTGTAATGGACGTTCCTTTGTATGTAACGCATTTCGAAACAAAAACTTATGCTGCTGATCATAAAATATCTACCCAGATGGCAGCCCGCGATTTACGGTACAGCTGGTTTGAAGAACTGAGAAGCAACGAGCAATATGATTTCATCGCCGTAGCACATCACCAGGATGATGCAATAGAAACGGTTTTACTGAATCTTGTGAGAGGAACCGGAATTGCAGGTTTACATGGGATTCTTCCTAAAAGGGATTACCTGGTAAGACCATTGCTGTTTCTTTCACGCAAGGAGATAGACGAACTGATCAGTTCAAATTCCATTGAGTATGTAGAGGACAGTTCCAACCTGACCAGCAATTACGCAAGGAACAAATTGAGGCTGGATGTAATTCCAAAGTTAAAGGAGATTAACCCCAATCTGGAAGAAACCTTTGCACGTAATATAGTGCGCTTCGCGGATACGGAGATCGTATTACAGCAGCGTATCGCTCAGCTGACAGCAGAAATTTGTGAGAAACGGATTAACGGTGTGTATCTCCTGATTGAAAAAGTTGTTGCTTTACGTCCGCAGCGTTTGCTTCTCTCTGAGCTATTGAAGCCCTACGGGTTTACTGAAATGGTAGCTGAAGAATTGCTGGCTTCACTGGACAAACAAAGCGGAACTTCATTTTACAGTCCCAGCCACCGCATCACGATAGACAGAACCGAACTCATCATCACAAACACGATTGAAGAGCATGACCGCCACCATATGATCCACCGGGCAGACAAAACGCTGCAGCTGGACAGGCAAATGATTGAGATCACCTATGCAGAAGAGGTCAGCTTTGAAAGTAACCTGCATAAAGCCTTTATAGATGTGGAAAAACTAATCTTTCCGCTGATCCTGAGAAACTGGCAGGAGGGTGACCGTTTTATGCCGCTGGGAATGAAAAACTTTAAAAACCTGAGCGACTTTTTTATCGATCAAAAGGTGCCCCTGCCCGAAAAGGAGAATATTCCAATTTTAATTAATGGCAACGGGGAGATCGTCTGGGTGATGGGTTTGCGACAGGACAACCGATATAAAGTGACGTCAACCACAAAAAAAGTCGTTATATTCGAACAGAAATTTAAATAAATGATCAATAAGTACGCTTTTCTTGAAAAACAATACATAGGCCGGGATTACATCAGGATTGCTATTCGTTTATTAATGGCAGCTTTCTGTTTTGGTGCTTATGTATATGAAAGGGACCGCGACAATACGCAGGATCTTTTTCTTGTTGTAGGTTTTGGAATTATCGGGATCTCTATCATCCTGCTGTTTATGATCCAGTACAAGATCATCATTCACAATAAGAGTATTGTTATCGATGGGTTGTGGACTGCCAAGAAGGTGAAAATCGACCTGAACAGTATTGTAAGTGTTAGAAAGGATTCCTACAGTAACTACTTGTTTAATAATCCTGTATATAATCTGCACCGTAAGGGAAGTATACGTTTCTATTCTTCAGGAAAGGACGCTATAGTATTAACTGACCGGGATGGACTGATGTATTATATTGGAACACAAAGGCCTAACGAAATGTTATTGGTGATCCAGGCAGAAATGGGAAGATAATTTTGTTACAAACCAAATAATTGCAATTGTTTAACACAAAGCTCATGTTTAGTACTGTAATTTGCAACCGCAAAACAGTTAAATTGTGACTGTCTAAGAACTGAATTAATGAAGATAGGTATTGTTTGTTACCCCACATTTGGCGGTAGCGGTGTTGTAGCCACAGAATTAGGAAAGGCACTGGCCGATGAAGGGCATCAGGTACATTTTATTACCTATAGCCAGCCTGCCAGGTTAGACTTTTTCTCTGCTAACCTATACTACCATGAGGTTTCTGTGAGAGATTATCCCCTGTTTGATTATGCTCCCTATGAATCGGCTCTGGCCAGCAAATTGGTAGATGTAGTAAGATTTGAAAAACTGGATATCCTGCACGTTCATTATGCAATTCCACATGCTTCTGCAGCTTTTATGGCCAAGCAAATTCTGGAAACTTACGGTATCCATATTCCTTTTGTAACTACCCTTCACGGTACTGATATCACATTGGTTGGAAAAGATCCAACATATAAACCGGTGGTTACGTTCTCAATCAACAAATCTGATGGCGTAACTACTGTTTCTGCAGATTTGAAAGAAGATACCAAGAAACATTTTGATATTACCAATGAGATTGAGGTGATCCCTAATTTCATTGATTTTACCAGGTTTAGCTTGAAGGCGAAAGATCACTTTAAGAAGGCGATCGCTCCAAATAATGAAAGGATTCTAATCCATACATCCAATTTCCGCAAGGTGAAAAGAACTGCTGATGTGATTAAGATGTTTAAACTTATCCATGATCAGATCCCTTCAAGATTACTGATGGTTGGTGATGGACCTGACCGTGCAAATAATGAGCAGTTATGTCGTGATCTGGGAATTTGTGACCAGGTACGTTTTCTGGGCAAACAGGATGCGATTGAGGAAATTCTCTCTGTATCTGATTTGTTTTTGATGCCTTCTGAAACGGAAAGCTTTGGATTGGCAGCGTTAGAAGCTATGGCTTGCAAGGTGCCTATTATTACATCCAACGCAGGTGGTTTACCTGAACTGAATGTAGATGGCTTCTGTGGTTATATGAGTAACGTTGGTGATGTTGAGGATATGGCTGTTAAAGCAATTTCTATCCTTAAGGACGATGAAGTGCTGAACCGCTTTAAAGAGAATGCGTTTACCAGGGCACAGGATTTTGATTTGAAAAAGATCCTGCCTTTTTATATTGAAATGTACAATAAGATTATTGCCAAAAGCCATGCACACCTGCTGACTCCCCAGGTTGACTTATAGACCTGCTTATTTTTTAGGTACAAATACAAAACATACCGGGGCACCAATATCAATCTTCTTGCCGGTGTTCGTAAGTTCACCGGTAATCTTATTGCGTTTAAAAATGATGATATCATTGCTTTTCTGGTGGCCTGCAAGCAGCCAGTTTCCGCTCGGATCTATAGTAAATGCGCGCGGGGCATCTCCCCCAGAGTTGATCTGACCTTTTTTGCTGAGTTTCCCGTCTTTGCCTATGGCAAATGTTGTGATGGTATTTGCAGTACCTCTGTTACTGATGTACAGGAACTTTCCGTCTGCTGATAGCTGGATATCTGAACCGCCGCTCTGGCCTTTAAAATCTTTGTCAACCACACTGGTTTCCTGGATCTTTTTGAGCGTACCATTGTTGTAACTGAAAGCTGTTACATCGCCATGCATCTCCTGAATCAGATAAGCGTATTTACCACTGTTGCCAAATACGATGTGCCTGGGGCCGCTGCCTGGTTTTGCGTCAATGCTATCTTTTAGTGTCAGGACCTCATTATCAGCATACTTATTGTAAGCATAGATTTTTACTTTATCCTCTCCCAGATCGTTGCATACAACGTATTTATGGTCAGGTGTGAAGCGCACCATGTGTACGTGTGCACTTTCCTGTCTTGCTTTGTCGATTCCCGATCCGGTATGCTGGATCAATTGTTTTACCGGGGTTAGTGCTCCGCTGCGGTCTCTGCCATAAACGGAAATGCTGCCACCACTGTAGTTGGCAGTAATTACATTCTGATCATCGGCAATCAGGTAGCATGGATCGGCGCCATCAACCTTCTGTTTATTCAGAAAATCTAATTTGCCTGTAGCCTCATCAAAACTAAAAGCACTTACCATGCTTCTGTCAGCGTCTTCGTTTACCGCATACAGGAACTTTTTATCAGCCGTTAGGGTGAGGAAACTTGGATTGATAACGTTCTTCTGTACGCTTACCTGCCTAAGACCGGCAGTAACGGCATCGAAGTCATATACATAAATCCCCTCGCTTTTTCCGGGGGCAGTGTAGGTTCCGATTACCAGACGGTAATCGGATTTTTGTGCTTCTGCAGTTAAGGAACTCATGATCACAGCTAACAGGTAAACTAATTTTCTCATTGTATGATTGTTGGCTCTCAGTTATGAAGCCGGCATAGGATTGATCTTATGCCGGCTTCATGTTAACTATAACGTCAATGCGCTTATATTATTGGATCAGATGTTTGATCTGGATCAGTTCATGCTCTTCTAAATAACGCCATCTTCCGCGTGGAAGATCTTTTTTAGTCAGGTTACCATAAACTACGCGGTCCAGCTTTACTACTTCGTATCCCAGGTGTTCAAATATTCTGCGGACAATCCTGTTTTTACCACTGTGGATCTGGATGCCTACTTCACGCTTTGACCCCCCTGCAACATAAGATACGGAATCTGGTTTTATTATACCGTCTTCAAGTTCAAGTCCAAACTGGATCTTGTTCAGGTCGCCCTGGCTCAGGCTTTTGCTCAGTTCAACATGGTAAATCTTGGTAATGCCATTTTTAGGGTGTGACAGTTTATCTGCAAGATCACCATCATTGGTCATTAATAATAAACCGGTAGTATTACGGTCTAAACGGCCAACAGGATAGATACGTTCCCTGCTTGCTTTTTCCACCAGTGACATTACTGTACGGCGTTCCTGAGGATCATCCGTAGTAGTGATATAATCTTTTGGTTTGTTCAGCAACACATAAATCCTTTTTTCACGTTTCAGCAGCTCACCATTGTAGCGTACTTCATCTTTTGCAGGATCTACTTTATGGCCCAGTTCAGAAACCGGAACACCATTTACTGACACTACACCTGCAGCAATCAGTTCATCTGCCTTACGGCGTGAACAGATACCAGAGTTGGCAATGTAACGGTTCAAACGGATTTTTCCGTCATCAACGCTGTTGCTTTCTTTTCTGCTGCGCATTACAGGGGCTGCTGCCGGACGGTCTTTAGAGAATGGTTTTCCGCCTGATAACAGGGGACCGCCTTCTTCTCTTTTTCTGAATGGCCTGCTGTCTGTACTTCTTGAAGTGCTGGCTTTTTTATCGAATGTTCTGAATGGTCTTTCGCCATCCGTACTGAAATTGTCTTTTTTTACATAACTGCGGCTTTCATTTCTTGGCATTTCTTTAGAACTGCCTTCTTTGAATGCACGTGGTTTGAAGCTTGAAGGTCCGCCGGAACTTCTCGGGCTTTTCGGTCTGAAGCTGCCTTCACCATCTTTGCCTTCTCTTGGTTTGTAACTGCCTCTTTCGCCATCTCTGGATGGTCTGCCTTTGGCATCTCCGTCTCTTCCAGGTCTTGGTCTGAAACTACCGCTATCTCCTTCTCTAGATTTAAAGCTGTTTCTGTCACCGTCTCTTGGTGGTCTGCTGTTAAAGTCTTTGTTATCTCCCTCTCGTCCTGTTCTTGGCCTGAAATTGCTGCTGCCTTCTTCTCTTGATTTAAAGCTGCTTCTCTCGCCATCTCGTGGTGGTCTGCTTTTGAAATCATCACCATCTTTAGCTGCTCTTGGTCTGTAATTGTCCTTTCCTGCTCCAGATTTATTTTTATCATTCCCGTCTTTCCCCTCAAACTTGCTTTTACCTTTGTAAGAACTATCTGTTCCACTCTGGCTTCTACCTGTTGTGCTTCGGTTTCCCGGTTTGGACTTGTCATCCCGACTGTTCCTGTTGTTATTTTTTATCATGATACGCTGTTAACCACATACTTAATGCGGGGTGCAAATTTAATAAAAATAGCTTAAACTGCCTCTTATAATTTACATCCAATTGTTAAATTTAAAATCGTGCTCTACAGGCATTTAAACCGGCCTTTTGACCCTAAATCGTGTAATAGCTTGATAATTAGGTTTATATATTGTATGTTTGCAGGCGTTTTATAATTGTTAACCAAAAAAAGGAGGAAAATGATAAAGAAACACATAATAACATGTTCAGTAATTTTAGGGTTACTGGTTATGGCAAAAGTGTTTGCTTACTACATGCCCCAAGCAGCAAAAAGTCAAAAAAAAGAAGTCAATACCACTGTTAAAAACACTATAATACCCACAATACCCACACTAAAAAAAGAGCCGGCAACTCTGATGGCTCAGTTAAATTTCGCAGAAGAGACCTTGCCTGTTGGAGACAGGAAAGTAGAGCGAAAAATGAAGAAAGTTCTCGCTGCTCACAATTTCAGCAGTCTTCAAACCAATCGTTTACATCATCTGGCAGCAGAGTGGTTCCCGATTATCGAACCTATACTCGCAGCTTATGGTATACCTGACGATTTTAAATACGTTCCCCTGGTTGAATCGGGTATTCAGGGCGGAATGTCACCAAGAGGAGCAAACGGATTCTGGCAGTTTATGCCTGGTACAGCCAGGAGTTACGGACTGAAAGTAAACTCATCTGTTGATGAACGCAAAAATCTGCGCAAATCTACCATCGCTGCCTGCAAATACATCAAAGAACTTTATGGGATCTTCGATAGCTGGACTTTAGTGGCCGCAGCCTACAATGTAGGTGATAACCACATGAGAAAACAGATCAACAGGCAAAGCCAGGATAACTATTTCAAAATGAAGCTTAACCGTGAAACAGGCGGTTATGTGTATAAACTCATTTCGATGAAGCAGATCCTGAAGAAGTCTTCACGTTTTGACAACCGGGCGCCTAAGCGTATCCTGGCATTGAATACAGGAAGAGAATAAAAATATTGACATGCAATTGGGGAAGCCGGCACATGATGCCGGCTTTTTGCGTTTAATCTCTGAGTTTTTCGGGTTTGCTTATCCAGATGGTTTTATAACTCTCTTTATAGTCAGCAGACAGGAAAGACTGTTCAATAAGTTTAAAAACATTAAAGTTTCTGCAGTGGATTTCTTGAGTACGCGTTTACAAACGATTGAAGGTGTTCTTAAAACGCTGGCCAATAATTCAAAATCATTACGTTTGAGCTATTGTTCCAGCAAGCCGCACTTTTTTAATGATAAAATTTTTAGCATTTTTGTGGCTGCAAATTTGCTGTCTTAATTTCAAAAATTTCAATAGCGTTTATAAATATATATGAGCAAAAATACCATTGACCTGGGCGAGCAAAAAGATGTAGAAGTGTATGGTGCCAGGGTCCACAACCTTAAAAATATAGATATATCTTTTCCGCGGAACCAGCTGGTGGTGATCACTGGACTAAGCGGAAGCGGCAAGTCTTCACTGGCTTTTGATACCATATATGCCGAAGGACAACGCCGGTACATGGAAACGTTCAGCGCCTATTCACGCCAGTTTATGGGCGGTATGGAGCGGCCTGACGTGGATAAAGTATCAGGACTGAGCCCGGTAATCGCAATTGAGCAAAAAACCACAAGTAAAAACCCAAGGTCTACTGTAGGAACAATCACGGAAATCTATGATTTCATGCGTTTGTTGTATGCCCGTACAGCTGATGCTTTCTCTTACAATACCGGGGAGAAAATGGAGCGCATGAGCGAAGACCAGATCCTGAACAACATTTACACAAAATATGACGGACTGGCAGTAAACATCCTGGCGCCGGTGGTAAAAGGACGTAAAGGACATTACCGCGAGTTATTTGAACAAATCCGCAAGCAAGGGTACGTGAAAGTAAGAATTGATGGAGAAATCCAGGATATGACTGCCAAAATGCAGGTAGACAGGTATAAAATCCATGATATCGAAATTGTGGTAGACCGCCTGATGATCGACAGAAAAGACCACAAACGCCTGATAGATTCTGTACAAACTGCGATGCGTTTGGGTAAAGGAATCATCAAGATCAGTGATAAGGAATACAATGTTTCCCATTTTAGCCGCTTCCTGATGTGCCCAACTACTGGTATCTCCTATGATGAACCACAGCCAAACAGTTTTTCTTTCAACTCACCTTACGGTGCATGCGAACGCTGCGACGGCCTGGGCTACATATTTGTAGTGGACAGGGAATCGGTAATGCCTAATCCCAAACTGAGCATCATCAACGGCGGACTTGCCCCATTGGGTGAGTACAGGGATATATGGTTGTTCCAGGTGATCAAAGCGCTGGCAAAAAAATACAATTTTTCACTCTCTACGCCAATTGAGGAGCTGACAGAAGAAAATATAGACATAATCCTGAACGGTACGCCGGAGCTGCTTTCTGTAGCAGTGGAATACAATAAATGGAATGTGCAGAATTACCAGATCTCATTTGACGGGATCATCAAACTCCTCGAAGAGCAGAATGAGAAGAAAGGCGAGGGAGCCGTGGATGATATGGAGAACTTCCGCAAGCTGAAAACTTGTCCGGTTTGTGAGGGTGCGCGACTAAAAAAGGAAAGCCTGCACTTTAAGGTAGACGGAAAGAATATCTTTGAACTGGCAGAAATGGATATCAACAGCCTTAAAGGCTGGTTCGTGGATGTGGAAACCAGGTTAAGCGAGCGTCAGAACACTATAGCCAAAGAGATCCTGAAAGAGATCCGCATTCGTCTGGGTTTCCTATCGGATGTAGGACTGAATTATCTATCGCTGGATCGTACAGCCAGAACTCTATCGGGTGGAGAAGCACAGCGTATCCGTTTGGCTACGCAGATAGGCTCCCAGCTGATGAACGTAATGTATATCCTGGATGAACCCAGTATCGGGCTGCACCAGAGGGACAATGAACGACTGATAGGCGCATTGAAGAACCTGCGTGATCTGGGAAATACAGTCCTGGTAGTTGAGCACGATAAGGATATGATCCTTGAGGCCGACTGGGTGATTGACGTAGGGCCGGCAGCAGGTTTGCATGGCGGACAGATCGTTGCACAGGGAACTCCTGCACAGATCCTGAAATCCAAAACACTTACCGCAGCTTACCTTAACGGGGAGAAAGAAATTACTGTACCCAGGAAAAGAAGAAAAGGAAACGGACACAAGTTACAGATTCTGAAAGCCAGCGGCCATAACCTGAAGAATGTTTCAGTAGATTTTCCATTAGGGAAGTTTATTGCAGTGACAGGTGTTTCGGGTAGCGGTAAATCAAGTCTGATCACGGAGACATTGTACCCGATCTTAAACCACCACTTTTTCAGGGCTAAAAAACATCCGCTGCCATATGAGAAGATTAACGGACTGAAGGAAATAGATAAAGTAATCGAAATTGACCAGGCACCAATAGGAAGAACGCCAAGATCGAATCCATCAACTTATACCGGTGTTTTCTCTGACATCAGGAATTTATACGTACAGTTGCCCGAAGCAAAAATCAGGGGTTATAAACCCGGACGTTTTTCGTTTAACGTGAAAGGCGGAAGATGTGAAACCTGTCAGGGTGCTGGGATGAAGGTGATCGAAATGAATTTCCTTCCGGATGTACACGTGCCTTGTGAAGAATGTGGCGGCAGAAGATATAACAGGGAAACCCTGGAAGTGCGCTACCGTGGTAAATCAATCAGCGATGTGCTGGATATGAGCATTGAGGACGCTTGCGCTTTCTTCGAAAATATGCCGGTAATTTACCGGAAGATAAAAACGCTGAAAGATGTGGGACTTGGATATATCACTTTGGGACAGTCTTCTACAACTTTATCAGGCGGAGAAGCCCAGAGGGTAAAACTGGCGACGGAATTGTCCAAAAAAGATACCGGCAGGACATTTTATATTTTAGATGAACCTACCACCGGACTTCACTTTGAAGATATCAATGTATTGCTGGGAGTACTCAATGAACTGGTGGATAAAGGAAATACTGTACTTGTTATTGAACATAACCTGGATGTGGTAAAGGTGGCCGACTGGGTAATTGACCTGGGTGAAGAAGGTGGTGCCGGCGGCGGAAGGATTATCTTTGAGGGTACACCGGAAGGCCTGACCCAAAATCCAATCAGTCTTACAGGAAAGTTCCTGAAGAAAGAAATGAACATAAAGAACTAGCCTGATTTTAATGACGGGCATAATTTCTGCATATTTAACATAAGGCTATGAAACTTATGCAGGCTTCATAACCGTTAAAAATACTGCCTATGAAAAACTTGTTAACCGCAAAACAGATGCGTGAAGCAGACGCATATACAGTCAAGCACAGGGAAATAACATCCCTTGACCTGATGGAATCTGCTTCAAGGGCATTTGTTAACGCTTTTGCAGAAGAAGTGCCGGACCATGAAACTTCAATTGGTGTTTTATGTGGTAAAGGTAACAACGGAGGCGATGGGCTGGCGGTTGCAAGGTTACTGAAAGATATAGGGTACAGCAATGTATTTGTGTACCTGGTCAATTTCTCTGCTAAAGAGAGCGAAGATTACACCGCAAACCTGAAAAGGCTGGAAGACCTGTGGTTTCCAATGCTGAAGGTAGAAAGAGCTGAAGATTTGCCTGATCTGAAAGAAAAGGTGATCATTGATGCTGTTCTAGGGTCCGGGCTCAACGCTGAACTTGAGGGACCATACAAACAGCTTGTACTGGCGGTGAATAAAATGAATAAACAAGTCATAGCCATTGATGTACCTACAGGTTTTCCCGCTGAAGGAAATCTTAAAAAAGAAGGTGTTTACCTGAAAGCTGATATAGTGATCTGTTTTGAACGGCCAAAGATTAACTTTTTCTTTCCTGAATCTGCAGGGGCAATGAAACACTTCAGGGTAGTTTCGATTGGTCTTGATGAAGAATTTATACAGAACTGCCAATCCTCTTATCATCTGCTTGAAGCATCTGATCTACGAGAGCTGGTTAAACCAAGGGAATCATTTTCACATAAAGGAACGTACGGGCATGCATTGATTATTGCTGGACAACGGCAAACCATGGGAGCGGCGCTGCTCGCTGCCAGGGCATGTTTGCATGCAGGGGCGGGACTGACAACAGTGTCTATACCTGAAAGTGGCTTAACCGCATTAAATACGGCTCTCCCTGAAGTAATGTATCTTGACAGAACAGACCTGAGTCCTAAAAACGTTCAAAAACTGAATACCATAGCTATTGGCCCCGGACTGGGAACAGGAACTGAAAGCACTGAACTTTTAAAAAACATCCTGCTCCTGAACCGCCCGCTTATTATTGATGCTGATGCGCTGAACATTCTGGGCAATTTGCCCGAGCTAATGGATCAGCTCCCCGACGGTACAATATTAACGCCGCACATGAAGGAGTTTGATCATCTGTTTGGAACTCAGGAATCCTGGTGGGACCGACTGGAGACCGCAAGAAGGAAAGCAGTAGAATTGAATTGCGTAATCATCCTGAAAAATCAGTATACATTTATTATCGAGCAATCGGGGAATGTTGTTATTAACTCTACAGGTAATCCGGCGATGGCACAGGGCGGGATGGGTGATGTACTTACAGGATTAGCGGCTTCATTTTTGGCTCAGGGGTATACTGCGAAACAGGCGGCATTCATTGCCTGTTATCTGCATGGAAAATCAGGAGATGAGCTGGCAGAGGCGCAGGTAAGCGTATCGGCCTCTGCAGTAGCAGACCATGTATCTCAGGCGCTAAAAGGATTAATTAAATAGACACGGCGCCAAAAACAACCATCTTTTCCATAGTTGGACTTGCACTTCCGCCACGTTTTTCAAGTGTAACGGCAAAAGCCTGTGCGTTACCTACTTCTTTCATGGTAAGCAGCAACTTCTTAGGCTGGGTTTGTGCATCAAATACACCAAGGTCAACTGGTTTGCCATTGACGATTGCCCATAGCTGGTACTGATTTGCAGTATCATTTTCAGGAAGCGCCATTTTGGTATTGTCTACCATTACATGCTGTCCTTTTTTATGCCAGTAAACCATCATGTTGGCCTGCGGGGATATCTTTGTACCGGCAAGTTTTACCGAAGCCCAGGTAGGATCAGAAGCAATTGCTGCTATTTCCTGCAGGTCTTTGTTTTCATCTTTGATATAACTTACAGTAGCAGCAAACTTTTCTCTGTCAATACTCAGAGAAGCGATCTGCTCATTGGCCAGATTAAGCTTGTCATGTGCCGAATACAATGCGACACTGCTGATAACCAGTAATGCAATACAAGCTACAAGGGCAAATTTTAATGTCCTGATTGTTGAGGCAGATTTGTCCTCATATAAAGGTACTACTTTAGCTGTGTTTACAGGAGCTGCGGCAGGTGCCGAAGGATGAGCTGCAGGAGTAGTAATTTTTTCGAATATTTGTTTTTCTAAACCTATAGTAGGTTCTATTGCATGACTAACAGCATATTGCTCCATAGCAATTTCTATGGCGGTGATTTCCTGTTTGATATCAGGGAACCTGCTTGCCATAGCTTCAACCTCCCGTTGTTCCTGGGCGTTTAACTGCCCGAGTACGTAAAGTTCAAGTATGCCTGTTTCGATGTATGCCTTTGATTCTTCCACTTAATTAAAATGCTTTCTTAATTCCATAATAGCCATCCTGATCCTGGTTTTCACCGTACCTAATGGTAAATTCAGTTCTTCTGCGGCCTCAACATGGGTATAACCTTTAAAGTATACCATGTTTAATACATCATTGAATTCAGGTTTCAGTGCAGTAACCATATCCCTTATACCAAGTGTATCAGCATTAAAAGTGATCTTTTTTTGCGAGTCAATAAAATCTACGTTATTTTCTATGTCTTGGTTTTTATGAGAATTTCTGAAGTCTTTAGAGCGGAGTTTGTCTATAGCTATATTGCGTGCAACGTTGATCATCCACGTAAATAAGCGTCCCTTACTGCTGTCATAGCTATCAGCAGAGTTCCATATTTTAATAAAAGTTTCTTGTAAAAGGTCCTCGGCAATCTCTGATTGCTGTACGATTCTTGAGATCACACCTAACAGGGCACCCGAATACATATCGTAGAGTGCCTGTATAGCAATAGTCTCTTTAGCCCGGAGCGCACGCACCAGTTCTTCTTCTGTGAGGGTTATTTTTTTAGTCGCTGCCAATGTTGCTAATATACAGAAAGTCTAACAAGTTTAAACATAATTTGTTTAAACAATGACCTCTTTTTAAAATTCAAAAAGATGTTTCTCAGCATGATACGATGACCGTACCAAAGGGCCGCTCTCCACATATCTCAGTCCTTTTGCCAACCCAATTTCTTTGTATTTAGCAAACTGGTCAGGATGGATCCAGTCCAGCACAGGGTGGTGATTACGTGTAGGCTGCAGGTACTGCCCTAAGGTGAGGATGTGTACACCATTTGCCACCAGGTCGTCCATTGCTTCAAGCACATCATCTTCAGTTTCTCCCAATCCCAGCATAATACCAGTCTTGGTTCTCAGTCCAAAGTCGGAAATTCTTTTCAAACATTCAAGACTTCTGTCATATTTTGCCTGTACGCGAACTTGTTTGGTTAACCTGCGTACGGTTTCGATATTGTGCGACATTACTTCAGGACGCTCTTCCAAAACACGATAAAGGTTATCCCAGATGCCCCTGAAATCAGGAATAAGGGTTTCCAGTGTAGTTTCAGGACTTTCTCGTCTGATGGCCTGCAGGGTTTCTGCCCAGATGATAGAGCCACCGTCTTTCAGATCATCACGGTCTACCGATGTAATAACACAGTGTTTAACCTGCATTAGTTTTACCGAATTGGCAATACGGTTAGGCTCATCCGTATCCACAGCTTTTGGCCTGCCAGTAGCCACTGCGCAAAACGAGCAGGAGCGTGTGCAGATATTACCAAGGATCATAAATGTTGCCGTACCCGAACCCCAGCATTCGCCCATATTAGGACAATTGCCGCTTTCACAAATCGTATGTAACTTGTGGGTATCTACAAGGCTGCGCACCTGCGCATATTCTTTACCTACCGGAAGCTTAACTCTAAGCCAATCTGGTTTGCGTTGTACTGTGTTTGCTGGAACAACCGGAAGTGCGATCATACAACAAAGTTAAGCAATAGGTTTGAATTGTTATAAAGATGAAATGTCATTTAATTATTGATGACGCCGGCAATTTCATCTGCAGATATATCACCGTGAGAGGCATCGAGTACACAGCTGCCGTCTTTAATGAGTAGGATCTGAGGCGATTCGTGGTGTACCTGAAAGGTTTCCGCAATTTGTGCGGATATGGCACGGTGGCTGATCAGATCAAGAAAATACAAGTTCGTGTCTTCGGGGATAACTTCCCAGTCGAGCTCGAAACGTTTTTTCACCATCATGCTTATAGAACAACGCGTGCTGTGTTTAAAGATTAAACTAAAGCCCGTTGTTGATTTGATATCGCTGATCTGGTTCAGATCAGTAATGTTTTTCCACTCCATCATTTACTTAATTTTTTAAGAGCTACTTTCTCCGGCTGCCCTTTGGGTACGATTGGTACGCAGGACAGATCCGTGATCCGCATGACTCTAAAACTGTGATTGCAAAAAATACGCCAAGCAATACGATCGCCACTTTTTTCATAAGTATATATTTTTATTCCTGAGGTGAAGCTATCCTATAGTACGACGTTTTCATCCTGCCGGATTATATTATTATCAGTTAAAGATCACAAATTGTATTGCTTTTTGAGAGCGATATCTTAATGTTGTTTCCGTTTACTGGATTTTCTTTGCTAATCTACGTTATTTAACAAAAAAAACAAACCTGTTATCAGACAGTTGCCAGTAAATGAGCCATTTTTATTGCAGTTATTGCTGCTTCATCACCTTTGTTACCATGTTTGCCTCCGGATCTGTCCAGCGCCTGCTGTAAATCGTTGGTGGTCAGCACGCCAAAGATCACTGGTTTGCTGTATTTGATCCCTACCTGGGTTACGCCATTTGCAACAGCATCACAGATAAAATCGAAATGTCTGGTATCACCCTGGATCACACAGCCCAGACAGATTACGGCATCAAGATCAGGATGTTTGTTCAGCAGGATCTCAGCTGCACCGGTTAATTCAAAACTTCCCGGAACTGGTACAGAAAGAATGTTTTCTTCCTTAACCCCGTTTTTAATAAGGGTATCAAATGCTCCTTTGTATAAACTTCCTGTAACGTCTGCATTCCATTCGGCCACAGCAATTGCAATTTTATATGCACTGCCATCAGGAACGGTGGTATGTGAAAAATCAGATAGGTTCTTTAAATTTGTTGCCATAGCGCAAATGTAAGTATTAGCCATAAAAAAAGGCCCGCATTAAATGCAGGCCTTTGTCAAAATATTTTATTTTACTTTCCCTGAGCCGCAGTTACACGGGCGATGTATTCATCGATCATGGTTGCTTCCTGACTTGCCGGGAATTCAGATTTTATTTTTGTATATGCTTTTTCAGCATTATCATAATCTTTTTGTGCCTCATATACCAGACCCAGTTTTTTAAGGAACATAGGAGAAGTAAACTTGTTGCTCGATTTGTCGGCTGCTTTTTTGTAATATGTAATAGCCTGGCTGTAATCTTTTAGTTCGCTGTAAGCATCGCCCAGCAAACCTAATGCAAGTGGATCTGCTACAGGACTTCCTGTTTCCGAGTATTTGCCTAAAACGTCTGCAGCTTTTTTGTATTCTCCCTTACGTAAATAGATACCGCCAAGGTACAGGTTAGCTAAGTTAGCCGATTTGGTATTGTTATATTCTTCTGCAATTTTTTCAAATCCCGGGTAACCCGAATCTCCGTTGATCGCTTTATTAGCCAGTGAGTCTACCCCAACATACTGTTCCGCTTTGTACATTTTTTTGTTAGCTTCTTCGGCCCTGTCTTTTAAGTATACATTCTGATACCAAAAGTATATGATCACCAATAAGATTACCGCAGCGGCAATGAATAAAAGGCTTTTAGAGTTTTCTTCTAAAAATGAACCCTTTCTAACATTATGATTTACTTCTTTTTCTGTTGTGGACATTTTATTTAAAAAAATTAAGGATTGCAAAAATACATTTTTCGGTTAAAGTATCAACCTCTTTTTTTAGTATTTACATAAATTTTTAGCGAAGCGTTCAGTTTCGAACTTCCTGAATCTGATAGGGATAGCTGCCGGAGGGAAACAAATCTCCACATCACGTTATTTTAACAAAGCTAAACGGTAACTTTGCTGATCATACATATGTGGTTAAAAAATATTACTCTGCTCAACTTTAAGAACTATTCTGATGCTGATTTACGGTTTTCCAGGACTGTCAACGCATTTGTAGGGAATAATGGCGCCGGGAAAACCAACCTGCTGGATGCAATACACTACCTGTGCCTTTGCAAAAGCTATTTCAATCCTATTGACAGTCAGCAGATCAAAACAGCTGAAGAACTTTTCCTGATCCAGGGTGATTTTGACCGTCAGGAGAAAAATGAAAAGATCACCTGCGGGGTAAAGAAAAACCAGAAAAAACAGTTCAAGAGAAATAAAAAGGAATACGACAAACTCGCAAGTCACATTGGATTGTTCCCCTTGGTAATGATTTCGCCCTATGACGTAACGATCATCATGGATGGGAGTGAAGAACGCCGCCGGTTTATGGACAATGTGATCTCGCAGACAGATGCACAGTATCTTGATGAACTGATCATCTATAACCGCCATCTGCTGAACAGGAACGCCTTGCTGAAACAGATTGCTGCAACCAGGAGGTATGACCCGGCACTGCTGGAGATCTTTGATGAGCAACTGGTGAACTCAGGGCAGAAGATCTTTGAAAAACGCAGACAGTTTATGCAGGATTATATCCTGTTATTCAATAAATACTATCAGTACCTGACTACAGATGCTGAACAGGTAAGTCTGGTTTATCATTCGCAATTAAATGATACGGCATTTGATACTTTGCTGCAGCAATCCATAGAAAAAGATAAGATCCTGGAGAGGACCACAACCGGCATCCACAAGGACGACCTGATCTTCAGTATTGCTGATATGCCGCTGAAAAAATTTGGTTCACAGGGTCAGCAGAAGTCATTCCTGATCGCACTGAAACTTGCACAGTATGCTTACGTTGAAAAATACAAGGGTTTTAAACCCCTGTTGCTGCTGGATGATATCTTTGACAAACTTGATGACCACCGCATGCATAAGCTGATGGAGATGGTTTCGCATCATGATTTCGGCCAGATCTTTATCACTGACACGGGAAAAGAAAGAGTAATAAATATTTTTAATCAGATCAAAGTTCCTGTAACTTTGTTTGAGGTCAGTAACGGATCTATACACCATGCGTAAACCTAATGATATGACCCTGAAAGATGCCATCACCAAGATGCTGTCGGTTTATAGGTTAAGAGGGAAATTTGATGAAACAGGGGTAGTGGCCATGTGGCCGGAAATCATGGGCACTGCTATAGGTAACCGTACCACTCAGATTTATATTGCTCACAAAAAGCTTTTCGTCCGTATAGAATCCTCAGTCATTAAAAATGAACTGATGATGGTGAGAACCGGCATCATCCAAAAACTGAATGAACGCGCCGGTTCTGAGGTCATTAATGAGATTATATTTTTGTAGAACTAGCTTCTGCCACCGCCAAAAATCTTGCTGATTACCCAGATGATCAGGGCAAGCACTACCACTACTACGATAATACCAGACCATACGCCGGCTTTAAAAATACCTTCAACCAGGGAGCAGCTGGAAAGTGTTGTAACCAATAAAGCAACGAAGGCGAGGGGGAAATATTTCTTAATGTTCATGATAGTTTGATTTAATTTATGGGATTACAACAAACTATTTTTGGAATGGTTTGGGACAAATGTTACTTACCGTTCACTTTAAGCAATTCTATCTCGAAAACAAGTGTGCTGTAAGGCGGGATATCCTGACCTGCACCACGCTCTCCATAAGCTAGATCGTAAGGAATAAAGAACTTGTATTTGCTGCCGGTTGACATCAGCTGCATGCCCTCTGTCCATCCTGGGATTACCCTGTCAAGTGTCAGTGTAATTGGCTCTCCGCGGTCGTAAGAGCTGTCAAACTGCTTTCCGTTGAGTAAAGTACCTTTGTAATGTACCAGTACAGAATCTGTTGCTGCTGGTTTAATTCCCTTGCCCTGCGTTAATACCAGATATTGTAATCCGCTTGCAGTAGTCTGTACGCCGGGGGTTTTTTTATTGATTTCCAGGAATTTTTTGCCCTCGGTAATGTTAACTGAAAATTTAGCCTGACTTACGGTTTTAAATGTATTTCCAATGGCTTGTTGCGCGGATTGCTGGCTCAATAAAGTTTTCTGCCCTGCAAATTCGTCTTTCAGACCCCTCAGCAGCATGTCGTAGTTCAAAGTTTTTAAGCCGTTACTTTTGAGGCTGGCGGCCATTGACATCCCGAAGGCATAGCTTGCAGAATCCAGTGCACTTACAAATTTTACCGGTGTTGCTGCAGTTTTTACAGTTTTTTTGGCCACAGGCTTTTTGGTTTGCGCATCTACCGCCATAGCACAGTAGGGAATCAATAGCGTGATCAATAATTTCTTCATAAATTTAATTTTTGTGGTTAGTATAGGTTTTAAAAAAAATAAGCACCTTTTAGGGGTGCTTATTTAGTATTATTTCAATAGCATCAGCAGAAACTAGAAACGTTCAGCAGCTTTGAAGAAGAAATCTCCTTCGATTGCAGCATTTTCATCTGAATCTGATCCGTGAACTGCATTAGCTTCGATCGACTGTGCATATTTTTTTCGGATAGTAGCATCTTCTGCCTGTGCAGGGTTGGTAGCACCGATCAGTTTTCTGAAGTCTTCAATAGCATTGTCTTTTTCAAGAATAGCAGCTACGATTGGTCCTGAAGACATAAAAGTAACCAGGTCGCCATAGAAAGGACGGTCTTTATGAACTTCATAAAATTTACCAGCGGTTTCTTCTGTTAATTTTGTGTACTTTAAGGCAATGATTTTAAAACCTGCAGCAGTGATGTCATTGATAATTGCACCGATGTGCCCATTTGCTACCGCATCTGGCTTAATCATTGTAAATGTTCTGTTTGTACTCATCTTCGTTTTATTTGTTCTGCAAAACTACATTTTCTGCTGTTAATATTAAACATCAAATATAAAGGAATCATTTAATCATTAAATTATTAGCTTTGCAGCGAATATGCTATCCCTTTCTGAACTCAAATCATTGCTGGCAACGCCGCAGAAAATTGTAATTACAACGCACCACAAACCTGATGGAGATGCGATGGGCTCATCTTTGGGCTTATATGCTTACCTGATCCAGGGCGGACACCATGTGAAAGTGATTACCCCGACAGACTATCCGTACTTTTTGCACTGGCTTCCGAATAATTCGGATGTGATCATCTATACGGAAGAAAAGGAGAAATCTGAGCAATATGTTGCCGAGGCGGCACTAGTTTTCTGTCTGGATTTTAACACGCTGACCAGGATCAATGAGCTGGGCGAGGTTATCCGCAGTTCTTCTGCCTACAAAGTGATGATCGATCACCACCTGGAGCCCGAAGATTTTGATGATTACAGACACTGGAGCATCAATGCATGCGCAGCTGCACAACTGGTATATGATTTCATCGTTAACGTACTGGAAGATGGTCAGATGATGAACAAGGACATTGCTACCTGTCTATATACTGGTATTATGACCGATTCTGGCTCGTTCAGATTTGCATCTGCAACTTCTGATGTGTACCGTATTGGGGCCGACCTGATTGATGCAGGCGCAGAACACTGGAGAATTCACCAGCTTGTATACGATAATGCTACGGAGAACCGTTTACGTTTCCTGGGGAACTGCCTTACAAATAAACTGGAAATCATCAGGGAACTGAATACTGCCATTATATCTGTTACCGCTGAAGAACTGAAACGTTTTGAGATCGTTACCGGTGATACTGAAGGTATCGTGAACTATGCACTATCCATCAATGGTATCAAACTGGCTGCCTTTATTATTGAAAGATCTGATAAAGTTAAATTATCTTTGCGCTCCACAGGCGATTTTCCTGCGAATGAGATCTGCAAAAAATATTTTAATGGCGGTGGACACAGAAATGCCGCTGGCGGTTATTCTGAAAGAAACCTCGAAGATACCATCAGTTATTTTAAATCAATAGTGCCTGAATATAAAACTCAATTATTACAATAAAATAAACAATGAAACCTGCAAGGCGATAGCCGCATCAAGCTTCATCACACAGGAAAACAATTAAATAACAAGATGAAACCTGCAGGGCAATAGCCGAAAGCAAGCTTCATTACAGATGAAAAAACAATTAAATCAAACAATGAAACCTGCAAGGCAGCAGCCGCAGCAAGCTTCATTACAAATGAAAAAGCAATCAAACAAAAAATGAAAAAAACATTAGTATTTCTTTTTGCTGCTACACTTGGTTTAGCAGCTTGTAACAACTTCAAAAAAGGTCCGGGTGGCTTAATGTACCAGATTCACAAAACCGAAGGAAAAGATAAAATCGTTGAAGGTGACATTATCAAAATCAATGCAATTCAAAAAACTGAAAAAGATTCAGTAACCAGCAGTACTTATGATATCCAGCAGCCAGCTGTATTCCCTGTATCTAAAAAACAATGGGCAGGTGATATCTCTGACGCCCTGATGTTATTGGCGGAAGGTGACAGTGCTACTTTTAAAATTGACCTGGATTCAATGGCTAAATATTCTAACCAGCCAAAACCAGCTACTCAAAAAGATAAATACATGATCTTTACTGTGAAAATTGAAAAAGTAATGCACAAAGTTGCAGGCGAGGCGGATTCAACTTTCCAGAAAAAAGCAACCGAATTCTTCCAGGCTGATTTCAAAGCAACTGTTGCAAAACACAAAGCTGCTGAAGCAGGAAAAATCAAAAACTTTATTGAAGACAATAAATTGAAACCACAAACTACCGCTTCTGGTTTACAATATGTAATCACTGCTCCTGGTGACGCACAAAGAGCAACTCCTACAGATACTCTGATGGTAAATTACACGGGTAAATTACTGACTAAAAAATCTGACGGTAAAGAAAACATCTTCGATACAAGTGTAGAGAAAGTAGCAAAAGACAATGGTAAATTTACACCAATGGCTCAATATGGTCCACGTCCTTTCACATTGGGAAGAGCGATCCCGGGATTTGACGAAGGTCTTAAACTGATTGGTAAAGGTGGAAAAATCACTTTGATCATCCCTTCTGCACTGGCTTACGGTGAAGGTGGAATGCCACAGGGCGGTATCACTCCGTTCTCTCCTTTATGTTTTGAAGTTGAGATTACTGACATTAAAAAAGCAACAGGTGCTCCTGTAGCTGCTGCACCAGCAATGGCTCCTGCAGTTAGATAATAATTGCTGATTTAATCATCAGTAGTAAACCCTGTCCAAATCCGGACAGGGTTTTTTTATTAACTTTGTTTTATGCTTTTAACAGATACCCACACGCATTTATACTACGAAACGGATGAAGAAAAACAGGCAGGCCTCTTTCAGCGCTGTTTTGATAACCAGATCAGCCGTTTGTTCCTGCCCAATGTTGATATTTCTTCGATCGCTAAAATAGATGATGTCGTAAAAAAATATCCGGAGAACTGTTTTGGTATGCTGGGACTTCACCCGGTTGATGTGAAGGAAGGTTATGAAGCGGTCCTCGAAGAAATTTACAATAGTATAGCAAGCAGGAAAATCTATGCCATAGGAGAGATTGGCATTGATCTGTACTGGGATAAAACTACGCTTGGGATCCAGCAGAAAGCTTTCAGGGAACAGATCAAGTGGGCAAAAGATAAACAGCTCCCAATAGTGATCCACTGTCGCGAAGCCTTTGATGAAGTGTTTGAAGTACTGGAAAGCGAAAAAGGGGATGGCCTTAGAGGAATCATGCACTGCTTTACAGGCAATCTTGAACAGGCAGAGCGCACTATAGCACTGGGATTTTACCTTGGCATTGGAGGTGTGGTAACTTATAAAAAAGCAGGTTTGGATGACGTGTTGATGCATGTTCCTCTGGAGCATATTGTGCTGGAAACCGATTCTCCATATCTTGCTCCGGTACCCTACAGGGGCAAGCCCAACGAAAGCAGTTACCTTATCCACATAGCACAAAAAGTGGCAGATCTTTACAATATCTCTATCGAAGAAGTGGCAGAAGTAACAACGGCAAATTCTGTCAAAATATTTAATGTCTGATTTTATAATGACTAAAATTCTCATCATTTACACAGGGGGAACCATTGGTATGGTAAACGACTCGCTGACCGGCGCGCTGATTCCTTTCGATTTTAAACAGATCCGGCAGAATGTCCCTGAGCTTGCCCGTCTCAATTACCAGCTGGATGTACACTCTTTTGATCCCATACTTGATTCTTCAAATATGGATCCGGTGATCTGGGCAGAACTGGCTGCAATTATTGAACGTACCTATAATGATTACGACGGCTTTGTGGTACTTCACGGCTCGGATACTATGGCATATACAGCGTCGGCTTTAAGTTTCATGTTAAAAAACCTGAGTAAACCAGTAGTCCTAACGGGATCTCAATTGCCAATTGGCGAAATCAGGACGGATGCCAAGGAAAACCTGATTACAGCACTGGAAATTGTGGCAACCAAAAAAGATGGTCTTGCGATGGTACCAGAAGTATGTATCTATTTCGATTACCAGCTTTTCCGTGGGAACCGCGCCATAAAATACAATTCAGAAAAGTTCGAAGCATTTCAGTCGCCCAACTACCATATCCTTGCAGAAGCAGGGGTTAACCTGTCATTTTACTCCAACTACATCAATCCCAACCCCTCGGATGAACTGCAGGTACAATCCAGATTCAACGCAAATATCGGGGTGTTAAAACTATATCCCGGAATTACGCCGCAGGCGGTACAGGGCATTACAGGATCCTCTGTTGACGCAATAGTGCTGGAAACCTTTGGTTCCGGCAATACCACAACCGCTCAATGGTTTATAGACAGCCTGCAGGATGCCCTTGACCGGGAGAAGCTGATTGTTGATATCTCACAATGCCAGGGTGGTTCCGTAGAACTTGGTAAGTATGAAACCAGCAAACAATTGCAGCAAATGGGGATCATCAGCGGATTTGACATGACTTTCGAGGCCACAGTAACAAAGCTGATGTACCTGATGGGACAGGATCTTTCCAATACTCAAATCGCTTTTCTGATGGAACAATCCCTCCGCGGAGAGTTAACTGCATAAAGTAAAACTTGTGTAAGAAGGCTGTTTTAAACAGCGGTTAAAGAATATTAACCCTATTTTTGGATAGTAACTGAGCCGGCTTTGCTGCTGGCAGGGTGCTGCAAAAAGGAAATAATTATAATCTGATGAAGATAGAGCAAATTTATACAGGTTGTCTTGCCGAAGCAGCTTATTACATCGAAAGTAATGGCGAGGCGGCAATCATAGATCCGCTGCGCGAAGTTCAGCCCTATTTAAAAAAAGCACAACAGGCTGGTGCCCGTATCAAATATATTTTTGAAACACATTTTCATGCCGATTTTGTATCTGGTCATGTAGATCTTGCACAGCAGTCTGGCGCAGATATCATATACGGGCCAACAGCAGTAACAAACTTTGCTTCACATATTGCTGAAGACGGCGAAGTTTTTCACATTGGCGAACTCAGCATCAAAACACTGCATACCCCCGGGCATACACCTGAATCTACAACTTACCTGCTGAGTGATAAAGAAGGTAGACCTTACTGTATCTTTACCGGTGATACCTTGTTCATCGGAGACGTGGGAAGACCAGACCTGGTTCAAAAAGGAGCACAGACAATGGATGAGATGGCAGGTACGCTGTACGACTCATTGCATGCAAAGATCCTTACTTTACCTGATGATATCCTGGTTTATCCTGCCCACGGTGCAGGATCGTCATGTGGTAAGAACATGAGCAAGGAAACCTTTGACACACTTGGGAACCAGAAACAGGTAAATTATGCTTTAAAAGCAGAAAGCAGGGAAGAATTTATTGCACAGGTAACGGATGGCATATTGCCGCCACCCCAGTATTTTGCCAAGAATGCAGCAATGAACAAGTTTGGTTACACAAGTTTCGCCAATGTACAGAAAAAAGGGATGATCCCTTTTGCGCCGGAGGAGTTTGAAGTTACGGCAAACCATACAGGGGCACTGCTTTTGGATACGAGAGACCCGCAGGCTTTTGCAGCAGGATTTATCCCGCGATCGATCAATATCGGCCTTGGCGGACAGTTTGCCCCATGGGTAGGTGCGCTGATCACAAACCTTAAACAACCACTGCTGCTAATCGTGGAAGAAGGCAAAGCAGAAGAGGCTATTACCCGCCTGGCCAGGGTGGGATACGATTATACTATCGGTTACCTGGAAGGCGGAATAAAAGCCTGGAAAGATGCAGGCAAAGAAATTGATACTGTAGACTCAGTTTCAGTAAATGAATTTGAAACAGAATTTAACGCAAACCCTGGGTTAGCCGTACTGGATGTGCGCAAGCCCGGTGAATTTGAAGCCGGCCACCTTGAGTCTGCAGTTACACGCCCGCTTGATTATATCAACGAATGGACAAATGAAGTCAATCTTTCAGGAACGTATTATCTGCATTGTGCAGGCGGTTACAGATCGATGATAGCTGCTTCCATTCTTAAAGCCAGGGGCGTGGATAATGTGATTGATATTGCGGGTGGTTATGCTGCTTTAAAAACTACAGACTTAAAAAAAACCGATACTATTGCCTCACATTAAGAGATAAGGAACTGATTACCCATGGAAGAATATGACGTACTGATTGTAGGCGCCGGCCCGATAGGACTGGCCTGTGGTATTGAAGCGATAAACGCCGGCCTGAGTTATATTATTATAGACAAAGGCGCGCTGGTAAACAGCCTGTACAATTACCCGGTATTCATGACTTTCTTTTCCACCTCGCAGAAACTGGAAATAGGAGGTGTGCCCTTCGTGAGCATCAACCCCAAGCCAAACAGAAATGAAGCGGTAGAGTACTATCGCCGCGTGGCCGAGAAGTTTGACCTGAACCTCCATCTGTTTGAAGAGGTGCGAACTGTTGATAAAACAGCAGCTGATGACTTTGAAGTGGTTACCTCAAAGAAGACATATAAAGTAAAGAATGTGGTGATCTCCACCGGTTTTTATGATGTGCCGGTACTGATGTACATTCCCGGAGAGGAACTGCCAAAGGTGGCTCATTATTACAAGGATCCCCATTTATATGCCTTTCAGAATGTTCTGGTAGTGGGCGCAAATAACTCTGCTATCGATGCAGCACTTGAAACCTACCGTAAGGGAGCTAAGGTGACCTTAGTGATCCGCGGTTCGGAACTCGGCCCTCACCTGAAATACTGGGTACGGCCTGATATTGAGAACAGGATCAGGGAAGGATCGATCAAGGCCTGGTTCAATTCTGAACTGACTGAGATAGGAGAGGATACTGTCACCCTGAAAACCCCCGAAGGAGAGCTTAAGCTTGAAAATGATTTTGTGATCGCCATGACCGGGTATAAACCGAATTTTGAGATGCTCAGGAAATTAGGGGTGCAGATGGTAGATGAAGTGTCAAATGCTCCTGTATATGATCCGGAATCCATGGAAACCAACCAGCGCGGTTTGTACCTTGCAGGGGTAGTCTGTGGAGGAATGGATACACATAAGTGGTTTATCGAGAACTCAAGAGTGCATGCAGAACAGATCTTTAAACATATCAGCGCCAAAAAATAACATCATTTTTAAATTAAGCACCAGTTTGGCTGAATTTAATTAAGTTTGCACAAATTTTAAAACCTGAATGCCAGGAATAGATCAGATTAAGAAACCCATCGCCGCAGATATAGATGTCTTTGAAGAAAAATTCAAAGCCTCAGTGCATAGTGACGCGCCATTACTGGACCGCATTACGCACTATATTGTGAAAAGAAAGGGCAAGCAGATCAGACCCATGTTTGTGTTTTTTGCCGCTAAGCTTTGTGGAGGTATTATCGAATCTACTCATCGTGGCGCAGCCCTGGTAGAGCTGCTGCATACCGCTACCCTCGTCCATGACGATGTGGTAGACAACGCTTATGAACGCAGGGGCTTCTTTTCTATCAATGCCCTCTGGAAAAACAAAATTGCAGTACTGGTGGGCGACTACCTGCTGGCAAAAGGACTGCTGCTATCTGTTAACAACAATGAGTTCCGCCTGCTGCAGATCGTTTCTGAAGCAGTAAAACAAATGAGTGAGGGTGAACTTCTGCAGATAGAGAAAGTAAGAAGAATGGATATTGGCGAAGACCTGTATTTTGATGTTATCCGTCAGAAAACAGCTTCCCTGATCGCTTCCTGCTGTGCATGCGGTGCCGCTTCGGCAGGTGCCGATGAAGAAACGATTGAAAAAATGCGTTTGTTCGGAGAAAAAGTAGGCATAGCCTTCCAGATTAAGGACGATACTTTTGATTTTGGTACTGATGATGTGGGCAAACCGCTGGGAATAGATATCAAAGAGAAAAAGGTAACTCTTCCTTTGATCTATGCCTTAAACCGCAGCAGTAAAACAGAAAAGAAAAGGATCATTAACCTCGTGAAAAACCACAATGATGAACCTGCCAAAATACAGCAGATCATTGATTATGTAAATGAAAACGAAGGCGTCCGCTATGCTGAGGAGAAAATGTCACTGTATCAGCAGGAAGCATTTGATATCTTGTATACTTTCGAAGAAAGTGAGGCCAGAACAGGACTGGAGCAGCTGGTACGGTATACTACCGAACGTAAAAAGTAACCATTTTACCACGGAAGCTTTTTTGTTGAGAAAAATTTCCTAAGCGTTATTATTAAGCTTAATTTCATCAAAAATTATATTCATGAAGCTTTCAATTCAACTCCTTTTTGCGGGGCTGGCTGTCTCGGCCTATGCCCAGGATGACCTCAATGCTGATTTTAAAAGAATAAATGCCGAAGTTCAGTCCCATTCTGCTGCCTATGGCACGCTGAAATCCGCAACTGAAACCATCGGGCACCGGCTGACGGGATCTGCAAACGGAGCCAAAGCAGAAGAATATGCTTATAAACTGTTGAAATCCTATGGATATGAGCTGAGCTATCAGCCTTTTGAGGTAGAAAGCTGGAGCAGGCTGACCAACGAAACTAAAATCGGAGATTTACCATCCGCTTTGAATACCGTTAAATCTGTAACACTTGCACATTCTCCCGTAAAGGCTTCAGTTTCTGCAGCTATTGCAGATATGGGAAATGGTCTGGAAGAGGATTATATTAAGGACAAGGACAAGGTGAAAGGCAGGATCGCGCTGATTTACCTGGGTGTTTTGCCCGGATCAGCGGCAGGAACGCCCACATTGCATCGTTCTGAAAAAACAGAGATAGCTACAAAATACGGCGCAACAGGAGTAATCATTATCAATGGCGTAAAAGGTGGGGTTTTACTAACTGGAACAGCGTCGGTTACTGGTAAGTTAATCCCTGTGCCGGCAGTATGTATTGGTTTGGAAGATGGCATGCAGCTTAAGGAACAACTGAAGTTTAAACCACAATACGCCAGTTTAAATATGACCAATTTCTCTGGTAAGATTAAAGCCAGGAATGTTGTAGCTACGCTGAAAGGCAGTAGCCTGCCAAAAGAAAAGATTGTTGTAGGTGGGCACCTTGACAGCTGGGATCTTGCCACAGGAGCAATTGACAATGGTATAGGATCTTTCGCGGTGATCGATATGGCCAGGACATTTAAAGTCCTGAATTTAAAACCAAAAAGAACGGTAGAATTTGTACTGTTTATGGGCGAGGAGCAGGGATTGCTGGGTTCCAAAGCTTATATCAAAGCTGCGCAGGAAAAACACGAGCTCGATCAGCTGAAGTTTATGCTGAACTACGATATGACCAATGATCCCAAAGGATTTGCTACAAGTCGTGAGGAGATGAAGGAACTGTTTACGACCTGGGGAGGCCAGATTGCAAAGATCGATACTGGCTTTAAAAATGTATTCCGCGCTGGCGCAGGTTTACACAGCGACCGTCAGCCCTTTATGCTGGAAGGAATTCCTACAGGTGGGGTGCAGGAGGTGAGCTGCCAAATAATTCGGGACAATTTTACCACTCTGATGGCGACAAATTCAGCCTGGTGGATGAACAGCAACTGAAAAATACAGTTCGTTACAGCACAATGCTGATTGATGGACTGGCAAATACGCCGGTTATCCCTGTGGAACGACAAACGGAGGAGAAGTTGAAAGCTTTCCTTGTAGCAAATAAATTGGAGCTGCCCTTAAAGATCGCTGGAGAATGGCGCTGGAAGGATTAAATTAATGCTGCATAAATGAGTAACATCAATATAAAGGAGCTGGCCAAAGTGCTGAATCTCTCTACCTCAACGGTCTCAAGGGCCTTCAGGGACAATAGTGATATCAGCAAAGAAACCAAAGATAAAATACTGGCTGCTGCAAAGGAATACAACTACCAGCCAAATCATTACGCGAGTAATTTACGCGAGCAACGCAGTAAAACTATCGCTGTGATTGTTCCTGAACTGGGCAATAATTTCTTTTCACAGGCCATTCATGGTATAGAAAAGATTGCCAGAAGTAAGGGCTATCACATTCTGATCTATGCTACAGATGATGATTATGAGAAAGAAGTTTCTTTTATCAGACACCTGCACAATGGCCGTGCTGACGGCATCATCATGTCGGTATCAGGCGAGGCAAACGACCATACCTATTTGAACGAACTAAACCAGCAGCGTTTGCCACTGGTGTTTTTTGACAGGGTCTATGAAGATATTATCACTCCAAGGGTAATTACCAACGATTATGACAGCAGCTTTTCTGCTACGCAGCACCTGATCAAACAGGGCTGTACACGAATTGCCTATCTTGTAATCAATAAAAACCTGTCAATAGGAAAAACCAGGATGCAGGGGTACCTGGATGCACTGGAAAAGTACGGGATTCCATTTGACGATCATTTAATTGTAGACTGTACCAATAGCTATAAGCGGAACAATGTCATCCTTAAAGACATGTTCAAAAAGTTGAAACCGGACGGGGTTTTTACTTCGGTAGAGAGACTGGCCTTTGCTACTTATTATGCCTGCTACGATATGAATATTGCAATCCCCGCAGATGTAAAGGTAGTTGGTTTCTCCAGCCTGCAGATTGCCCCTTTGCTCAATCCTTCCCTCACTACAGTTACCCAGCCATCCACACAGATAGGGGTTGAGGCTGCTTCCCTTTTGTTCAAAATTTTAGAGTCGCCTGACCTGGTAAACAGCAGTGAAACCGTGGTGCTGGATTCGAAACTGATCAAGCGGAACTCGACTGCTAAACTTTAGCATTTTTTTGATTTTATGCTGCGCTTCAGGACTTGATTTTCCGGCTTTTTTTTGCCCTGAATTCCGGGGTTTTTTTAAAAAAAAAATGGCGGCCGACTGAAAATACGCAGAATCTCCTGTTTTAAATCTGACTTTGAGAAATAGAAAGTCAGTAATACCGGGAACGTTCCCGGTACCGTTCCCGTAAAATGCTCTGAAAAACACTTAGTGTAAATAAAACACTTTATTCTTTTATTTTATTCCTATATATGACTGAATAATAATATTTTACGCTTGATATATTGATCACGGTGTAAAAATTTGCGTAGAATTTATTGGTTGAAAAACTCTTTTTTGAAGTATAAAATATGGTGCTAAATTTTATTTTGATATAAAATTTGGAAATATTGAACGCAAATGTAAATTTACCCGGAGTGTAATATACACTTATAGCATATCCAAATATATAACCCAAAAAGAGCAATAAATATGAAAGTATTTTACGTGATGAGGCGAGTTTTGCTGCTGGTTTTAACCTTCGCAGCATTTGCCGTACAGGCACAAACCGGTATCATAACCGGTAAAGTAATTGACGAAACAGGACTGGGGCTTCCAGGTGTTTCGGTCCAGGTAAAAGGGCAGTCGAAAGTTTCAAGCACAGATGTAAAAGGTAACTACAGGTTGACAGGCGTATCAAACGGTGCTGTTACGCTTACGGCTACATACATCGGTTACCGTTCTGTTGATATGGATGTAACCGTACAGGGAAACACTGTAGCTAACTTCTCCCTTAAACCTGATGCACAGAATTTAAATGAAGTAGTGGTAATCGGTTACGGTACCGCACAAAAGAAAGATCTTACAGGATCAATCACTACTGTAGGTGCAAAAGAATTCCAGCAGGGTAATATTACTTCTCCTGAGCAATTGATCTCAGGTAAAGTGGCCGGTGTATCCATTACTTCAAACGGTGGTGCTCCTGGTTCAGGAAGTACAATCCGGGTAAGGGGCGGTGCTTCGCTAAACGCGAGTAACGACCCACTGATTGTAGTTGATGGTGTGCCTTTCAGTAGTAACTTATTGCCTGGCGCAACAAATAGTAATGTGATCGCCGGAGTTGGTAACCCACTGAGTTTGATCAATCCAAATGATATTGAAACATTTACGATCCTGAAAGATGCAAATGCAACCGCTATATATGGTTCCAGAGCATCTAACGGCGTTATTCTGATTACTACCAAAAAAGGTAAATCAGGAGCACCGGTGATAAACTTCAGTACAGTAAATTCTTATTTAACAGTAGCCAAGAAAGTAGATGTATTATCTGCTGATCAGATTCGTGCGTATGTAAATGCGAATGGTACAGCAGATCAGAAAGCTTTGCTGGGTACTGCTAATACAGACTGGCAGGATGTAATTTACAAAAACGTATTTAGTACTGATAACAACCTGAGCATTGCCGGAGCATTTAAAAAAGTTCCTTACCGTTTTTCTGGCGGTTACCTTGATCAGAAAGGATCACTGCAAACCGATAACCTTACCCGTGCTTCTGCAGCACTGACTTTAAACCCGACTTTCTTTGATAACCATTTGAAAGTAGACTTAAATTTAAAAGGTACGCTGAGTGAATCACGTTTTGCCAATCAGGATGCTGTGAAAGCAGCGATCCAGTTTGATCCTACACAACCTGTATATGCCAGCAACCAATATGGAGGATACTATGAATGGGTAGGTTCTACAGGACAGTTAAACCCTAACGCACCAAGAAACCCACTGGGACTGATTGAGCAAAAAACTGATCTTGGTAAAGCCGACAGAAGTTTTGGTAACTTAAGACTGGATTACTCTTTCCACTTCCTTCCTGAATTACATGTAAATGCCAATGCAGGTTACGATGTATCTAAAGGATATGGAAATACAAATATTCCTTACTATGCAGCGCAAAGCTTTGGTACCAGCGGATCTTCTACACAATACAATTCTGTACAGCACAATAAACTGGCAGAGTTTTATTTCAATTATGCGAAAGACCTGAAAGGTATCAACAGTAATATTAACGCAACAGCTGGTTACGGTTATTATGATAACTCTACCACAACATACAACTTCACCAGCTACAATGGTCTGGGCGCAGTAATCAGTAATCCCGTGTTTCCTTTTGATACCCAGCAAAACAGATTATTGTCTTACTATGGTCGTGTAGTATATACGCTGGCTGATAAATACATTCTCTCAGGTACCATGCGTGCCGATGGATCTTCCAAATTCAGTGAAGATAACAGATGGGGTTATTTCCCTTCAGCCGGTTTTACCTGGAAAGCTATCAACGAGGATTTCCTGAAGGACAGCAAGGTATTATCTGATTTGAAAATGCGTTTAAGTTACGGTATCACCGGCCAGCAGGATGGTATTGCCAACTATAGTTTCCTTCCAAACTACTATAACAGTGCCAATGAGCAGCAGTATTATATCGGTGGTCAGTATTACCACTTCTATACGCCGATTGCTTACGACAGGAACCTTAAATGGGAAACATCAACAACTTACAATGCCGGTATCGATTACGGTTTGTTTAAAGGACGTGTTTTTGGTAGCGTAGATGTTTATTTCAAAAAAACCAAAGATCTGCTGAGTACTGTGCCTATCCCGGTAGGAACTAACTTCAGTAACTTGTTGCTGACCAACGTGGGTAACATGGAGAATAAAGGTATCGAGGCAAGCATCAACGTAGCCATTATCAAAAGCGATGATATCAACTGGGATATGGGCTTCAATGCTACCTACAACAAAAATAAAGTAACCAATCTATCCTTAAATCCTGATCCCAACTACAAAATTGGAGCAGGTGATATTACCGGAGCAACAGGTACAACCCTGAAATGGAATGCTGCAGGTTACAACCCGGGTTCTTTCTTTGTATACAAACAGGTGTACAATGAGCAGGGTGCACCAATTGAAGGTGTTTACCAGGATTTGAACAATGATGGCGTAGTAAACGATCAGGATAAGTATTTCTATAAATCTCCGCAACCTAAGGTGATCTTAGGATTCACAACATCGTTTAACTACAAAAAATGGACACTGAGCACTGTGCTTCGCGGAAACTTAGGTAATTACATTTACGACAACGTTTCCTCCAACCTTGGTGTAAGCAGAAATGTGCTGAGCCCAAGCGGACTGATTAACAATGCAGGCAGCAATTTATTGGAAACCAACTTTACAGCCAACCAGTTCCTGAGCGACTACTATGTGCGTAATGCTTCATTCCTGAAAATGGATAATGCAGGTCTTGCCTACAACTTCGGTAGGATCTCACCAAACAGGAGTACTACACTGCGCTTCACGGCAAATGTTCAAAATGTATTTGTGATCTCGGATTACAAAGGCATCGATCCTGAAAATTCTACTGGTATAGATTACAACCTGTACCCAAGACCAAGAACATACAGTCTGGGTGTAAACGTTGGATTTTAATATTAATAATTTAAGAAGATGAAACTATTCAAAATATTTACGGGTACAGCCATTTTATTGGCTACGCTCTCGTCTTGTAAAAAAGACCTGAATTTAACGCCTACAAATGACCTTACCTCTGATGTGGTTTATTCAACACCAGCGGGCTATAAACAAGTTCTGGCAAAAGTATATGCAAGTTTCGCAACCACCAGCGGTTCGGGCTCTGACAAGAGTGATCTGGGTGGTATCGATGCAGGAACCTCTGATTTTATCCGTTTGTACTGGAATGCCCAGGAACTTACAACTGACGAAGGCCTGTGTGTATGGAACGACCCGGGTGTATATGAACTGAATTACCTTACTTACAGTTCAGAAAATATCATCCTGCGCGGATTGTATACCAGAAGTCTTTACCAGATTACTGTAGCAAACGAATTCCTTCGTGAAAGTACTCCGGAGAAACTGGCTTCACGTAATATCACAGGAACCGATGCGACAAATATTGATGCATACAGGGCAGAAGCAAGATTTTTACGCGCTTACCAGTACTGGGTACTGATGGACCTGTTTGGTAATCCGCCGATCCTGACTGAAGAAAATGCGATAGGTATCGTTTCTCCGAAACAAATTAAACGTGCGGACCTGTTTAAATATGTAGAATCAGAGTTACTGGCAGTTGAGCCTTTATTATTGACTACGCCTGAGTATGGCAGGGCTTCTAAAGGTGCTGCGGATATGTTATTGTCACGTTTGTACCTGAATGCTGCGGTTTACACTGGCACAGCTAAAAATACAGAAGCAATTACCTACGCAAGTAAGGTGATTGCAGGAAACTACACCCTTCAGTCGGCTTACAAAAACCTGTTCCTTGCTGATAATGATGTAAATAACCGCGAAACGATCTTCGCCATCAACTATGATGGTAACTTTACGCAAAATTATGGAGGTACAACTTTCATTATCAATGCGTCGATCAACACAGATATGAATCCTTCTTCATTTGGTGTGCCAAACGGCGGATGGGGTGGTATCCATGCCAGTTCTACTTTGCCGGCAATGTTTGGTACTGCAAGCGCTACAGATCAACGCTACATGTTTTTCGGTACTAAAGCTGCCAACGATGATATTGGCGTATTTACCGACGGCCTGCGCGTAACAAAATTCAAAAACATTACTCAGGCAAATATTACTGCGCCTTCAACAAACGGTACGTTTACCTCAGTAGATTTTCCGTTGTTCCGTTTGCCGGAAGCTTATTTGAATTATGCTGAAGCTGTTTTACGTGGAGGAACTGGTGGTACAACCGCTATGGCGATAACTTATGTAAACCTTTTACGCCGCCGTGCCTACGGTAATGATTCAGGAAACGTATCGTCACTGACCTTAGACAATCTCTTAACAGAAAGAGCAAAAGAATTTTACTGGGAAGGTTACAGACGTACCGACCTGGTCCGCTTCGGAAAATTCACTGACGGCTCTTACTTATGGCCATTCAAAGGTGGCGTAAATGCCGGCCGTGCAGTAGATGCTACCCGCAGTATCTTTCCTTTGCCTTCGGCTGATATCATCGCCAATACTAACCTGGTTCAGAACCCTGGCTATTAATCATCTTTCAACTATAAAAATAAGCGCATCAAGATGAAATCATTATTTATAAAAACGATAGCCTTCAGCATGTTCATAATTATGTTCATGTCTTGCAAGAAGGATGAAACTAAAGTGGTGGCAGGAAACGGTACTGCACCAGCACTAACTTCCACCGCATTGACTACCCAACTATTAAAGGAAGAGAACGCCGCAGTCAATTTCGGTGTTTTCAACTGGAACGCATCTACCTTCGGATTTGAAGGCAGTGTGGTGTCTTACACTATTCAGGTTGATATTTCTGGTAATAGTTTTAAAGCTCCAAAAGAGATATCAGCAGGAACTTTACTCACAAAGACTGTTACTGTTGCAGATATCAACAGCATCAGTAATCAACTTAAGTTAACCAACAATGTAGCAGGTAAGATTGACATCAGGGTGAAAGCAACGATCAGCGACAAACATCCTGCTGCTTACTCAAACGCGCTGACTTATACAATCACTCCATACCAGATTATCATTGATTATCCGTCGCTGTATGTACCGGGTGCATACCAGGGCTGGGCTCCTGCAACAGCATCCAGGATCTCTTCTGTAGCTGATGATAAATCTTATGAAGGATATATTTATTTTCCTGATGCAGTAAACGAGTTTAAAATTACCTCTGCACCAAACTGGGACAATATTATCTACGGAACTTCTGCAGCAGGTAAAATCGTTGCAGGCAGTGGAGATAACCTTAAGATTACAGGTGCAGGTTATTACCAGCTTAAAGCAAATACCAATGCACTTACTTACTCTGCATTGAAAACTACATGGGCAGTAATGGGCGCTGCAACAGGAAATGTTGAAACACCAATGACCTACGATACCGGTACCAAAGTATGGACAGTAACTAAAGCACTGTCTGCAGGAACATTAAAGTTCAGGGCAAACGGCACAGATGTACTTAATTACGGAAGCAACGCTACAGCAGATGGTACACTGGTAGAAGGCGGTACTGCTATTCCTGTCACAGCAGGCACTTATAAAATTACATTCAACGTAAGTATCCCTGGTAATTACGTGTACTCGATAGTATTACAATAACACACACACCACAAGTGCCCCGACTAAGGTTAGGGCACTTTTTTTAGTTATCATCAATAATTTAGTTTGTTCCTCAATATATTAGTTAATCCCAATTTAATCTTTCCGTTCAGTCTCAGAAAACAAGCAAAAAATGAAGAAGTTATACGTTATATTTCTTGTGCTGCTGTCAGCAAATACATGGGCACAATCCAAACCAGACCATGTAGATCCCCTATTCTGGTTTACAGGCATGAATAATCCTAAACTGCAGCTGCTGATCCATGGCAAAAACATTGCAGGGTATACCGCTAAGCTGGATTATCCAGGTGTTAAACTGGTAGAACTGCACAAAGTGGAAAACCCAAACTATCTTTTTCTTGATCTTGAAATCTCTGCTGATGCCAAAGCCGGTAAATTCCCGATCTCCTTTTTAGAAAACGGCAAAAAGAAATTCGATTACAGTTATGAACTGAAAAACAGGGATGCATCACCTTCCCGTATCCAGGGTGTAACAAACAAGGACCTGATCTACCTGCTGATGCCGGACCGCTTTGCAAACGGTGATCCTTCTAATGATAAAGCAAAAGGCTTAAAAGAACAGACGTTGAACCGCGACTCCATGTATTACCGCCACGGCGGAGATATCCAGGGAGTAATGAACCACCTGGATTATTTCAAGGATTTAGGTATAACTACACTGTGGATGACACCCGAAGTGGAGAACGATATGCCAAAAGCATCTTACCACGGTTATGCGGTAACTGATCATTACAAGATTGATCCCCGTTACGGTACCAATGCACTTTTTAAAGCTTACGTAGATAAAGCACATGCAAATGGCTTAAAAATAATTAAAGACATCGTTCATAACCACATTGGTACAGGGCACTGGATCTTCAAAGACATGCCAATGAAGGACTGGGTGAACCAGTGGCCGGTGTATACACAAAGCAGCTACCGCGATGAACCTGTAATGGATCCCCACGCTGCCGAAGCTGACAGGAGGAAAATGCTGGATGGCTGGTTTGTACCAACCATGCCGGACCTGAATGAGAGGAACCCCTATGTGCAGAATTACCTGACGCAAAACCATATCTGGTGGATTGAATATGCAGGTATCGACGGATTGAGACTGGATACATACCCTTACAATGAGCCGGCATATATGGCCGACTGGGCAACTAAGCTGAAAGCTGAATTTCCAAACCTGTCTATTTTTGGAGAAACACTAGTAAACTCTGTGGCGTCACAGGCTTACTTTACACAGGGAAATACGGTAAACAGAGGCTTTGATACACAGTTGCCGGGGGTAACGGATAATATGATGAAAAATACCATCTATGAAGCACTGAATGGTAAATCAGGATGGACGGATGGAATATTCAGGTTGTATACTGTTGTTTCTCAGGATTTCCTGTATAAGGATGCCAACCGCAATGCAATTTTCCTGGATAACCATGATATGAGCCGCTTTTACTCTATGATCAATGAGGATTTCAACAAGTATAAATCTGGCATCGCCCTGCTGATGACTATGCGCGGCGTACCACAGTTATATTACGGTACAGAGATCCTTATGAAGAACTTTTCTGATCCGGACGGACTGGTAAGATCTGATTTTC